>ENA-ORXM01001884-ORXM01001884.1-marine-metagenome-genome-assembly--contig:-NODE-1884-length-26892-cov-13.901995_pt1 | contig 26892 bp, 17 predicted proteins | sample MGYA00237867_ERZ511480 | MGnify/ENA primary metagenome ERZ511480 (study PRJEB26309, sample SAMN06266103) | marine metagenome | isolation source: Algal blade | place: United Kingdom:Sidmouth, United... | reverse complement strand
TTGACTTTTAGCAGATATGCCGCCCCCTTTGGGGGCTAATCAAAGCCACCTTCTTAGAAGGTGGTTCTTTACTTTTTTTAACCGGTGACCTTAATGTCTATGTGCTGGCATCCCATCTCAGAAAGTAACCGCCACCCCCAGCTCCAGAGAGCTTCATGGCATACTGGCCACTGTCTAAACCTCTTTTCCAATCCTTTAACACAGCTTCGGGTATCATATTCTGAAAAAACTCATATTGCAAGCTGCTAATCTCAAAAAACGACTGTGAAACATCCTCTCCGTTGACGAATTCTCTGATTATGCACTTGTTGAGCTTACTCAAAGTAGAAACGATCTTATAAAAGGTTTTATCCAGTTCGAGCCTATCCAAGTAGTACTTGATGAATGGCTTGCCATTGCGTGGGATCCCACTATCGTAGAGGGTTAATTGCTCTGGAAGCGGAGATGGTGCTATAGTATTGATCTGACCTATTTCAATATGAACGGCTTTATTAGTGTAGGAGGTCAAGGGATCTAAACCTGAACTCTTGCCATGAAAGTATGATTCTATCTCAGCTAATAGATTTTTCAAATTTAATAACTCGGTAGTTTTCAAGGTAAAAAAGGCGTCGTAAGCGGCCGCACTCAGCGACCCAGAACTACCTAGACCATACCCCAAAGGAATGTCTGAAGCAAATACCCAATTCTGTTTTATAGCTTGATCTATGAGGCTCTCATCGCAACCATTCAGAGTTTTTAGATACTCGAAGAAAGGGATTAGACTCGATTGTTCTTGCTGTTTCCAGCACCCAGAATACTTGGAGAAGGGAATTGCCAACGCAGATCCTCCATTGATGACCGTGTATTCACCGAAAAGAAGCAACTTGGCAGGAAATCTCTTCATAACGGAAATTACTCTATTCTCTTTACAAATGAAATCAAATCTGCGGACAGATTTTTTTTGGTTCAAGTAAAAAAACCAGTGAATACTTTTAAGGTTTTATCACTTCGCTAATTAATGCCAAGATTGTGACTTAAAAATACTGACCGAGTCCTAGCACCACTCCACGCTGCTTGGGATTATATGCATCAATACCATAGTCCAATCTGATCACCGCCCCAAAGACTTTCTGATAGATGAGCCTGACACCGCCACCTACAAATTGTCTGAACTCTGAAGTATCAAAAAGATCACTTAGTGCTCCTCCAGGATTTCTCCAAGTTCCAGAGTCAGTAAACACTATGAGTTGGGATCCCCAGTTTTTTTTCTGGAAAGTCGTATAACGCAATTCTAAATTTAGAATTATCTGAGCAGTGCCCCTGTCTATTCTGTTGCCGACTCCTCTGATATTTATATGGCTATCGACTACGAATGGCGCAAAGGGGGATTCATTATTTGTAGCAATGGCAAATCGAAATCGTGTGGCAAGATTTAATTTATTATTCAGTAGGAAGAATAATTTATCTTCAAAAGCGAAACTGGTAAACAAGCTTTTGTCTTCAAAGGTAAAGACGCTTTGAAAGTTCAATGTGGATTGATGGCCTTTGAGATAGAAAAGATCATAGTCCAGTCTGTTCCAGGTCAGCTTGACGGAATTGAGTAATTTGGGTTGAGTGAGCTTGGTTGGAGAAGGAATAAACTCACTAATATCGTCAACAATCAAGCTGTATTTTTCCACGAAATAATTCAAACCAATTTCTACATTACCTCGTTGGTTTATATTTCTTATTCCTGTTACTGTAAATGAGGTGAAATCATAAAGGTAGTCAAAGGTGCCTTCCCTGAAAAAGAGCGGCTCTATGGATGCCCACTTGTTGAGACTGAAGCTCATGCCATACTGGCTATTGCCTATTCTGTTTTTTCTGTAATAGAGTTGGCCAGAATGTCTACCATCATTATTTTGGTAATAGGCTAGTAGAAAATCTCCTATGCCTTGAAAATTATTTTCTACGTAACCTAATGAAAACCAAAAATTGTCTTTGATTCCCCCTAGATTCACACTCGGTAGAGCAGTGATTCTTTCTTCTAGTAAGAAGTTCAGGCCTATCTCTCTGTCAGTCGTATCTAGCTTGAATTCTACATTTTTTAAACCTGGTGTATTTTTCAGAATTTGTAGATCTTTCTCTATGGCACTTAGTGTGGTGGGCTGTTTTTCTTTACTGAAGATGAGTTCTTTGAGATAAGTAACTTTCGTCTTGGTCAGTCCTAGAAACGTGATTTCGTTTAATATTAGGGGCGCTGTATTTTCTTGACCACACAATAAGGAACTTATGAGTAATAATACAATAGTGAATTGGAAATGAGTTGAGTTCAATTTAATTGCACTTAGTTTATATTTAACCTTACTCCGAGATTAATTGTTTCTGCTTTTCCACCTGAGTTATTCAGTGATTTGTTAGAAAAGTCTGTATATAACAACTCTAGCTCAAAGTTAGGTGTAAATTGGTATTTACTTCCTATTCCATATTGAGAGAAATAATCAAAGTCTTTCTGCCAGTAAGGAGAGTAGCCACCTAGTATGTACACGGTCAGTTGTGTGGTGGGTACATAACTGAATATGGCTGTGACAGGCGTCGATACTCTGTTGGTATTTCCTTTATCTATTTTCCCCAGGTCTTCTATGAGAAAATCCATTTGGGTAAATAAAGAGAATCTATAACCTATGGAAAAGTCGTTAAAAATTTGTGTATTCCATGTGGCCCCATCCCAGTCTATGTAAGGTTGTGTATCATTTCCTTTTAAATCATGACCTATAGCAAACACAAAAGAACTCTGAATTGAAAAATTGGACCACTCGGGAACTGGTGCCCACCTGATCTGTGGTCCTAGAGCTGTAAGTCCGCTTCTGGAATTTTTTGAACTATTAATATCTTCACCTCCGAAAACCGAAAAAGGAGAAGAAGGGAGTGCATTGTTTCTTACTTTTCTATATCTCGTATTGATTCCAATATTGAATCTGTAACTTAGCCCATATAAAGCACTGATTATCGTTGTGAAAAAGGAAGAACGATCAGTGAGCTGCATATTGCTGCCGGTTTGTTGAGAATAGAGATTGTTAAAGATTTTTAGCTCTATGGTTCCTTTTGGGATAGTGGAAGAGACGATATATCTCGAAGAATTTGTACCAGCTGGATTTTTTAATGAGCCTTGAGAATTAGCGGTGTCGTTGAGTGACCAATTGTAGTTGTAGTACTTGAATTTGCTGTCAGAAGGCAATTGTTTAATTCTGTATTTATTTATGAATGAAATGATATTGGTTTTAGAGCTTCCAAAATCCCTTGCATACCATTTGAAAATTTGAGAAAGCTCCAAAATATCTGTGCCAGTCCTCACAAATTCAGGATCATTGAGTGCTTTGCTAGTCTGTCGATCTAATTGCTCTTCCAAGTAATCAGGAGTATAGGCAAAGTCTGTTATGGGTGGACAGCCGAGAGCACCGCAGACCAGTACGAAGTGGTATCTAGGATCATTGTATGCTTTGAGTAATTTTTTCTTTTCTAATTTGTTAAGTGTCATGGATTCATTGGCCACGATTATTTTTGAAGAATCAAAGAAGCCTGCCTTATTTTGAACGGAGGGTGTAGGGTAGTTGGATATAATTTTATTGATGACGTGTAGATTGTAGGCATTGATGTAAAACGCTTGTAGTACATTATCATTTGTTGCGCTGAGATCAGCAGATTCTATTTGTATGATGAGGTTATCTAGCTCAGAATTATCTTGGAGAGTGCCATAATCTACCAGGCCATTTTTGACATGGTTTTTGAAAAATGCATCAGCTTGTGCAAAGAAGTTATCATCGATGCTTTGTGAGGAACCTATAGAGCTAATTAGTACAAGTAATAATACAAGTATAGATGTTATTATGTTGGATGAATTCATGGTTTCCGTATAGTTTAACAAGAGGTAATAATCAATAGCCTAGCTATGGTTAACTTAAGGGTAGAGTCTGCTTTATTCTTATCGATGATCCTTTTTCTCAGCTGATTATTAATATACACCAAAACTAACAGGCTTGTGTGAGAGCTTCTGTCTTATAGATGTCTTAACTTGAATAGATTCAATATTAAGATTATTGAAATTACGGACATCAGAGCAGTCCTTCTGCTACAGAAGATACAGAGTTAATGTTCACTGCAAGTATCGGAGTAAAAATCTAATAGACTTACTAAATCAGTGATTTTATAGTCTTTTCGCTGTTTCAGTTCTTTTCTGAAAGCTAGACAACGATTGATTAAGCAATATTTCAGTCTCTTCTTGAATTTATTGCTAGTTAAGTTTTTCTTGCCATTTTGAGGACTAAAAATATCTATGATGGCCTCGTCATTAGGAAACCATAAGGCTACAGACATAGTCATCTCGTAGAATTCAATGCCAATGTAGGGATTTAATACAGAACCCGAAACCACATTTATAATACCAGCAATTGCTAGGTGTTTTCCGCTATGTTCGGGAAAAAGAAAGGCTTCTATTTCTGGAGATTCGTAAATTTTAGTAGCCCAGCAATCTCTCGGCAACTTTTTAACTTTTGTACCGCTATTCTTGTATCTGGACAAATAATAATTATGAAAGACTTGATCCTGACCATTGAGGCTGATACTGATTTCTATCAGTTTTCCTGATCTGAATTTTTGTCGTCTTGAATTTTCATTGGCCTTGAAGAAAATAGCTGGATCATAAGAATAGAAGGGTCTAACCAATCCTTTTATTGTATCTCCATTAGCTGTGACAAGATGACCATTTACATACTGTCCGTAATTATGCGAGGGATAGCTAAGGATTAAAACGAAAAGGCAAGGGATTATCCTTATGAAGTTCATCCATTAAAGATATCACCATTGATAGATTAAGGGAAGTAATACGGTCTTATTGTTCAATTGTGGTGCACTCACCCTCAACCACGTAGAAATACCTGGTTAATTTCAAGTAAATCCACTCTGAGTGCTTTGTGACACTTGCCTCATCTTTAGGTCATTAATCATACAAACCCCAAACAATGAGAAGCACTACCAGTATCTCACCCCTTCAAGATGCCCTGAAAATTCCCTCAATGAATCTTAATGTTAAAGTATTCAGAGATAGAATATTCATAAGGGGCAAAACAAAGAGAATAGGTCTCAATATCAAAGAAATACTATATGTAGAGGCTTCTCGGAACTACTGTACAGTAGTGACTCCAGATAAACGCCATATACTATCAGTCCCACTTAAAAAGTTCTCATCAGTACTAAATAACAAGACCTTTATGAGAATTCACCGATCCTATCTTGTAAATTTAGATGCCATTGGCGCTCTGGATGATAGCTACGTGTTTATAAATGGTGAGGCCTTTCCAATAAGCAAGGCCTATAAGAAAGACCTGTTCAGCCGATTCACGATATTATGAATCATCAGTGTAGACTGATTTGTGTAACTTTCTCATCACAGATATTTTAGAGTTATTATTCTTAAAGAAGCCTACAATATGAAAATACTATTATTAGCAGTGTTGTCTCTCTTGTTTATTTCTTGCGACAGCCAGAGAAAACAAGTAGCTGCGATTACAAGTGCAGTGCAATCAGAGGCTCAGACTCAAGATACAATTCCCTGCGCATCAGTGAATTTGCAGTCTTTCAAATTTTTGAATTCGATCTCTGACTCTGTTTTTACTGCATTAAAGAATGGATGGCAGATGCAGGAAGATCATAGCTTAACACAACCCAATGGTAAAGTTGTAGAATATTTTACACTTCCTTTTGCTGATATCAAAGAATTGGCATCTCTGACAGAGGTGGACTCTGTGAGGATATACTTGGGGAAAGGTCAGGCAAGTGCTGACGATAACGGTTTCCGATTGATGCTTATTCCAGTTTGCAGTGTCCAAGATCAGCCGAACTTTGAGGTTATACTTGATTATTCAAATGTATGCCCTCCGACATGTAACGATTAGTTAGAGATATAAATGTGAAAGAGCTAAGTTTTTATGTACCTATTGTCATTTCGTTTCTTGCGTTTGTAAGCTACAGTTTAGTGTGGAAGAAAATTGAACCTCACGAAAAGCTGATAGGGATCTACATTGGGATTGGATTTGCATTTGAGATCATAGCACGAGTCTGGACTTATTATGGAAATAATTTACCAGGCTTGCATCTTTATACTTTATTGCAATTTGTGATCTTAGCTGGTTTTTACCAAGGTCTGTATAAGATTTTGGGATTTAATTTTCCTAATAGATCATATCTCATAGTAGGAGTTGTGGTTATCGTATTAAATTCTTTGTTTGTGCAATCCATATTCATATTTAACAGCAATAGCAAGGTTGGGGTTGAATTACTCATTATGATTCAAGCTATTTCAATTTACATATTGCTATTAAGAAATCAAGATTATGAAGTTTCCAGCCTTAAACCTTCAGTTACGTTCGTCACAGCCATATTGCTTAATGCTTCTGTTTCAATCATCTTTCATCTTTACAGTAACCAGGTGATGAAAATGGATCTTATTCTGGCAAATAAGTTGTGGAAAATCAGAGCTTTGCTCAATGCGCTCACTCAGGTTTTCTTCATATTTGCTTGTTACCAGATTCACTCCAGATCAAAATATCAAAAAGCTCTCAGCACAATCTCATGAATGACTCCGCAATATTTAACTTGATTATTGTCAGCATTTGTATAATGGTGGCTATAGCGTTGAGCATCATAGTCTTATTCAATACTTCTCAGAGAAGGATAATGAGTGAATTGCAAAAAGCTCACGACAACAAACTAAGCCTGCAGAAGATGTTACTGGAAAACACGGTGGCAGTACAAGAGAGAGAACGCAATAGAATCGCCCGCGAATTACATGACAATATTGGTTCTCAATTAAGTATCATGAACCTCAGTCTTAATGTTCTGAAATCATTGGCCACCTTTGAGCCTAAAGAACTATTGGTGATAGATCAGATAAGTGATTCTCTAACCTCCAGCATAGAAACAACCAGAAACATATCTCACGAGTTATTTCCGGCCACTATTTCAAAGTTCGGTATTAATACGGCTTTGCAAGCGTTGGCCACAAGTGTCGAGAGAGCTGGTGTCATAGATGTAGACATGCAGATTTCCCATGAGTGGGAACAGATAGAACAGTCTAAGGTTATTCACATCTATAGAGTAGTACAAGAACTGATCAATAATACGATCAAGCACGCTGAGGCGGAGAACATAGTTATAAAATCCTGGACTGAGGCGGTTAATATCATAATCAGATATCAGGATGATGGCATCGGATTATCAGCTGATTATAACAATTACAAGGGTATAGGTCTTGGAAATATCCAGACACGTATTGGCCTGCTGGATGGTCAGTTTACATTACAGAACGATCAACATGGAGATGGATATAAAGCTATTATAACAATACCTTTCCATAAACCCACACTGTCAGAAAATGGAGAAAATGTATAAAGTAGGCATCGTCGATGACGAGATGCTCATCCGCAAGAGTCTGGGTATGCTCTTGGACTTGCACGATGATATGGCAGTCAACCTTTATGCAGCTAATGGCGCTGAGCTTCTAATGCTGCTGGCAGAACCTGGTCAACCAAAGCCAGAAGTCATACTCTGTGATCTGGAAATGGATGTAATGGATGGAGTCGAGACTACACAAAAAGTTCTGGAAGAATTTCCTGATATGAAAATCATCATTCTATCTAGTCATTATGAACCTGGTCTCATAGTGAAGATGGTAGAACTGGGCGCTTCTGCCTTCTTGCCCAAAAATGAATCCACGGAAGAATTCTATAAAACAATCATCAATGTCATCAAAAATGGCTTCCACTACAATGATCAAGTCGTCAAGCTGATCAGGGAGAATATGAAATTCGGTGGCAGAAACAGTAGAATGAATACTGTCTCACTGACTAAGCGAGAAGAAGAAATACTGAATCTTATTTGTACAGAAAAAAGTAATAAGGAAATAGCAGACAGCTTATGCATAAGTCCTAGAACAGTAGAGGGCCATCGTAGCAACCTGATAGAAAAAACATCTTCGAAGAATATCGCTGGGCTTATAATCTTCGCCATAGAAAATGGTTATCATCGAGTAAATCTGAAGAGTAAATTCTGGGGTGGTTGAATGTCATTGGTTCGCTCTGCATACAGAGTACGCTTGTGCACTTTAGTCAATGTAATAATGTGATCCTTCCTAAATGGTCTGGAGATTGCTTACCTTCGTTTTTGTAGCTTTACTCTCATTTTTATAATTCAAGCTACTCAGTGTCTTTTCAACTAAAACATACCGATTCCAGATCCCAAGCCAGAGCTGGAACCCTTACCACGGATCACGGGACTGTTCAGACCCCTATTTTCATGCCTGTAGGCACTCAAGCCACTGTCAAAGCCGTCGCTCAGCAGCAAATAGAAGAAGAGATAAAGGCGCAGATCATCTTGGGTAACACTTATCATCTCTATCTCAGACCCACGATTGATGTTATTGCAGCAGCAGGCGGACTGCACAAGTTCATGTCTTGGGAAAAGCCCATACTTACAGACTCTGGAGGGTATCAGGTTTATTCCCTTAGTGGTATGAGAAAGCTCAAGGAGGAAGGCGCCAAGTTTGCCTCTCATATAGATGGCAGCAAGCACTTGTTTACACCAGAAAATGTAGTGGATATTCAACGTGTAATAGGTGCGGATGTCATTATGGCGTTCGATGAGTGCACGCCATTCCCTTGTGAGTATAAGTATGCAAAAAAGTCTTTGGGGTTGACTCATCGATGGTTGGATAGAGGGATCAATCAGTTTGACGAGACGACACCCCATTATGGTTATGATCAGATATTTGCGCCCATAGTTCAGGGTAGTGTCTACAAGGATCTCAGAATTCAGTCCTGTGAATTTATTGCTTCCAAGGAGAGGAAGATCAATGCCATAGGCGGCTTGTCAGTGGGAGAGCCTCATGAGGATCTCTATGCGATGACTGAGGTTTGTACGTCTCTTCTGCCCGAGGACAAGCCTCGTTACTTGATGGGAGTGGGTTTGCCTGAGAATGTGCTGGAGTGTATTGCTTTGGGTATTGACATGTTTGATTGTGTCTTGCCTTCGCGGAATGCCCGCCATGGTATGCTGTACACTTCCGAAGGTGTGATTAATATCAAGAATGAGAAATGGAAAATGGATTTTTCTCCCATTGACCCGAATAGTGATACCGAATTCAGTCAGCGATACACCAAGGCTTATCTGAGGCATCTCTTCAAGGTGTCTGAGCTTTTTGGGTGCACGATAGCGAGCATACATAATTTGCGATTTTATCTGTGGCTGGTAGAGACGGCAAGAGAGAAGATATTGGAGGATGCGTTTGAGCCATGGAAGACGGAACTGGTTGCTAAGATGAAAAGGCGTTTGTAGAATTGATATGATAATTCAAGTACACCATTAAATGCGGTTCATCTAGGTGTAGAAGATGTAAAGGGATATTATATAACCGTCAAGAGTATAACACTGCTGTAAAAGGAATCGATTCGGTTCTGTTAATTAATGGAATGAATGACCCTCAGAAAAGAATCAGTAAAGTGGATGCATGAATTAGTAGAAGGGTTAAAGGACCATACACATTCAGTAAGAAGGCTTTTCTTTTAGATATCGGGCTTAGTCTAAAAATCTTTGAATCATGAAAAAGCAGGTCTGCTTATAAATATGTTGTTAACAATTTATAGATCTCTTCCCTTCACTTTGTTTTGGTCAAGAAGAAAGGGAGTTTTAGCGATAGCTATATACTTCTTCGATGATTTTTACGACTGCCATACCATCTTCTGCAGAGCACGCATTACTCTTTAGCCCATTGATGTGTGCGATGGCATTGAGGTAAACTTCTCTTATGTTGGCTAGGTTGTCGTTGGCTGTTAGTGTAGGGGGTTCGACACCATTGATGTTACAGTATTCGACTCGATCCATATATTGTCCCGCGACTTTGACTGTGCCTTGACTGCCGATGAGAGTCAAGCTGCTTTCAAAATTTTTTTCATAGCATGAGGTCGTGTAAGAGAAAGTCCCCATACCGCCTGAATCCAAGGTAAAATTAAATATGCCAGTATCTTCAAATTCTATCATTTCATCATGATCAAAATTTGAAAAGTTGGCATTCAGGATTTTCATATCTCCAAACAGCCAGTACAGAGTATCCACATAGTGAGAAAACTGTGTAAATAAAGTTCCTCCATCCAAGGCACTCTTGCCGCGCCAATCGGATCCAGCATAATAATTTTTATTTCTGTTCCAATAGCAAGATACATTGACCAGATATAGTTCGCCTAAAGATTTTTCTTGAGTGATTTTTTTGAGCCATTGGCTGACTGGAGAATATCTGTTCTGCATCGTACAGAAGACATTTTTACTGGTTTCTCTGGCGCTGTCTATTATTTTCTGACAGTCCACGTGGGTGAGCGCCAAAGGTTTCTCGCAGATCACTGCAGCCCTACTTAAAGCTGCAAGGCTGTGATCCAGATGGAATCCATTAGGAGTACAGATACTGATAATATCCAGATCTTCTTTCAGGAAAGCATTCAGATCTTCAAAAGTTTTGATGCCTGATAAACTGTCTATGTCCACCTTATCATAAATTGCGGTGACTTGGATATCAGGGAGTTCAGCTACAGCTGCCAGATGTTTTTTAGCAATGTTGCCATAGCCTATTATGCCAAGTTTCATATGATTATTTTGGGGAATTAACAAGAAAGTAATTATGGGCTATTCAGAATGTCAAGGATCATCTTCTTGGCGATGATAAAGATTATGGAAAATATCCCACCGAGAAAGCCACCTAGTAGAAAAAAATATAGTCTACTTTTACTTACGGGTTTTAGTGGCGCCAGGGGTTTGTCTATCTCTTGAATGTAGGCTGTTTTGCTTTCGAGGGATAATTGTGATATCTGAAATTGTTTCTCTGCTTCTGCAAGCATGGAGGCAAGCTTTAGTTCTTCTCCTTGTAATTGTTTTTTGCGCAATTGGTCTTGACGTCTGATAAGTCCTTGATTTTCATCATCAAATTTTGCTATTGAGTATTGTACTGAGTTTAGTCGTGTCTGGATGGAATCATATTTGGATTTAATGAGCTTGTAGTCATCAGTTTGTTTTTCTGCTGACTTCTCTACATAATAACTGCTTAGTCTGTCGTAGATGTTATTTACAGTAATAATGGATAGTTCTGGGTTATCCGTCGTGACACTGAAATTCATAATGCCACTGAGTTCAGAAAAACTGCTCTGGAAAGCTCCACCGGTTTTGTTTTTACCGACCATATAGGTGTGGAGTTTTTTGAGAGCTTTATTTTCTTTTATATTAAAAAGTGGGAACGAGTCGTGAGAGAAGGTGAAATCTTCAAGTTGGATCACTTCGTTATTCAGAAAAGGAATTTTACTTTTCTTGCTCCACTTTTTTTGTCTCTTGAGTGATTCTATCATATGATTGGCAACCAGCTTTTCTTGTCCTTCTATGACTGCTGGAGTGAATAGGGCTGCCTGCGTAATTCTTCTGGCTCGGGAAAGTTCCATTATTTTATCAAGATTGGATTCTGAGCTCCCCATACCTAGGCCAAATTGCCCGAGCATAGCCGCCATGCTCCCCAGAGCACCTCCATCATCTTCATTGATCATAAAGCTGAGATCTGCTTGATATAGTTTGGGTTTGTTAAGGTTCAGAACAAAAACCAGTAAAGCCGCACCAAAGCCACATAACGTAATAAACTTCCAAGAATGCAGGAGATTACGGAAATGATCACTGAGGGTCAGAATCAGTTGCTTAAGTGATATGTCTTCGTCAGGTCCTATCTTGTAATTCTTAGTCTGCCAAGTTACTATACTTTGCGGTAATACGACTATTCATAAATGGAACGGTCATGGAACGGTTATGTTAAAATAGGAAGCTATAAAAATTGGCAAATAACACCGCCCATTAAGGCCAGGGTCAATGTCCAGTAACCAATGTGAATAAACATGAGTTTTGTACTTTTTCTCTCAAACAAGCCATTAATCAGGATTAAAGGCATAGCGAGTAATATAGCAGCAAGAGCACCATGAAAAGCGCCATGGCCAAAAGTTCTGTGCCGATCACCAAATTTTTCCATGAATGAATTGTAAAGCTCATATGCTTCTGACCCGACTACATCAAATTCTGGATGGGTTACCAATAATTGTAGTAGACCAGACTGGTGATTAGTAAGTCCTGATAAGCCAGCTGCGAGGATGACACTCATAACATAGCTCAGACCTAATATCAATGCCATATTTCCATTCTTCTCCAAGTATTCTTCAGTAAAATCATTCTGTTTCATCCAAGTTTTTCCAAACAGAGGTCCGTACCAGATCGCTCCTATGAACATAGGGATAAGTGCAGCAGCTAGTAAGTATATTGGATTGCCTATCATAACATTGGTTTATATATCTACATAGATAAGCAGATCAGTTTAAACAAAGGTCATTGTTGAAAGAAATTATGGTATAATCTTGAAAAGGAGAGCTTGCAATAATGGGGAAATATTAGTCCTTGTTGTTGGATAAGCAAGAAACGCAAGGTTTTCAAAAAATTTGTCATTGCCCTTTTTTCAAAAATTCAACACAGCCCAGTAAGCACCCCGAACCACCTCCGTCATTTTATCAAAATCAAGAGATCCTATCGTATCAGAGATTTCATGATAATTCTTATTTCTGTAGAAAGCCGTGTTATTGATCATGACAGCTGGGTAATCATACTTCCAATAATTTCTATGATCTGAAAAATCTATGCCTTTGAGTGAAGGGGGTGCATTGATGGATAGAACGTCTATGTCGGCCACTTGTTTCATGAATTTCTTGACGCGTCTCACAATTTTTCCTTGACCTAATTTTCCTATTACTGCAATGAAATTCCCTTTGTCAGGATAGAAGACTCTCATCAGGCCAATCGGATAATCCTGCGAGCCGTTCTCTTCAGAGAAGTAGCCTATCATCTCGAGACAGATCATGCCCTTGACGTCGATATTGTTTTCAGATAAGGATTTAGCATGAATTGCAGAGCCCATATAGTCTGACCCAAAATAGGGTGGCTCTTCTAAGGTGTAAGCCACAAAATCTATCCGATGTTTTAAGTCTGGTTGCTGCAACTGAATAAGTTTCGCTATTTCCAATAAGCCGGCAACGGCAGATGCATTGTCATCCGCACCCGCTTGCTCCCCACAGACGTCATAGTGTGCGCCCACGATGAGCCGAGGTCCTTCAGAAGGTCCTACAGAACCGATGATGTTCTGATAGGTCACACCTTTGATTTCATATTCCTGCCTTTTCATTCTGCAATCCGATGCCTCCAGTTCCTTGTAGATATAGTCAGCGGCTTGGTCGAGAGAAAATATATTGATGTGATTTCTTGCAGGGCTTATGGAAGTCAATGTGTTCACATGTCCATATAAACGATCCTTATGCACAGGTATGTCAACGTTGATCTTGGAAGAGAACACAGGACTGGTGATCAGCCAGGAAGGGATGACAACCAGAACGAGAGCAGTACACAATACGGTTCCAAGGACTTTCACGTTTTAAATTTATAGATAGATAACGCTATGGCTACTTTTGATATTCTTCAAAAAATATTTATTAGTTAAGGGGACTTCTTCAGTCTCGTTTACAATCATGAAATTGTATATCCATAATCGCTTATTGAGAAAGACTAGTTGGAATTATTTCTTATTGCGACGTAATGGGGAGGACCATTCTAGTTTTGTCAACTTGGAGTTGACTGGAGATATGATGGAAGATATGGTTGTAAGTCTGACCCAGACTGCGGCATGAGATTGCTTTTGCATGATTCTCGTCTGTACAATAGAAACGACCAAGGCTAGGCAGCTGATGAATATTGCGGCATAGGTTACAATTTTGTCTTATGTACTTATAGAATAGGAAACTAACAACCAGCTATATTCAAAATCTTACTTTAAGAAATGAATTAGTCTGAAACCTAGCTCTAATTTGGTGATGAGGTTCATTCATTCCAGAAGTCGGTTTACGACTTGTGGTTCCACACAGATATTCCATATAATTACCCATCAACTTCAAAGACCCTTAAGCAAGCAAATGCCCCATCAACTTCCGAGCCCTCTTCTCTTCCATCCCTTTCCGCTCCACATAATCCAAGAGCTGATCTTCAGCAATCGTCGGTATCCCAAAATACTTACTCTCCGGATGTGCAAAATACCAACCGCTCACAGCCGCCGCAGGATACATCGCATAAGACTCAGTCAATGAGATCTGCAATCTGTTCTGTACATCCAGAAGACGGAATAGTTTTGATTTCTCAGAATGCTCAGGACAAGCAGGGTAGCCTGGCGCAGGCCTGATGCCCTTATACTCTTCCTTGATGAGTGCTTGATTCGTTAAAGTTTCTTCAGTAGCGTAGCCCCAGAAATCTTTCCTTACCCGCTCGTGCAAGCGCTCTGCAAATGCCTCTGCCAGTCTATCAGCCAACGCTTTAAGCATGATGGCGGAGTAGTCATCTTGCTGGTCCTGAAAGTGTTTGACCCATTTTTCAATGCCTATGCCTGTCGTTACCGCAAAGGCACCCATATGGTCTGTCAACTTCGAGTCTTCTGGCGCAATGAAATCAGATAGAGAATTATATTGTCTACCAGGGGCTTTTTTGACTTGCTGTCTCAGCTGATTGAGTTGCATGAAGGGCTGACCCTTTTCGTCTTTGAGGAGAATGGTGTCATTCTCTATAGCATTGGCTGGGAAGATGCCGAAAGCACCTTTGGCTGTGAGCCATTTTTCATCTATGATACGACGGAGCATACTCTGGGCATCATTGAAAAGTTTCTTGGCTTCCACGCCGACGACTTTGTCCTCTAGAATGGCAGGATATTTTCCAGCCAATTGCCAACTCATGAAAAACGGCGTCCAGTCGATGTATTCTGAGAGTTCTTCTATGGAGTAGTCCAAGAAGTATTTGACGCCAGTCATTTTTGGCGCTGGTAGCTCAGCGTTCTTCCAGTCTATCTGATATTTATTGTCACGGGCTTCCTGTATGGAGACCATTTTTTTCTGACGGGTATTTTTAGCTCTAGCGATACGGAGGGCATCGTAGTCTGCTTTGGTCTCTGTGACATAAGCCGCGCTGGTTCCTTCTTCCTGAGTCAATAATTTCGAAGCGACACCGACACTCTTGGAAGCATCCAGAACATGAATGACGGGTCCCGAGTAAGCGGGATCTATCTTGAGTGCCGTATGCGTCTTGGAAGTGGTTGCACCTCCGATCAAGAGCGGGAACTTCAGACCCTGTCTCTCTAATTCTGCCGCAACATCGACCATCTCATCCAGAGAAGGCGTGATCAATCCACTCAATCCGATTATGTCTACCTGCTGTGTGATAGCGGTCGAAATAATTTTTTCTGCAGGGACCATCACACCTAGATCTATGATCTCATAATTATTGCAGGCAAGCACCACACCAACGATATTCTTACCGATGTCATGCACATCGCCTTTCACCGTAGCCATCAATATTTTTCCTTTACTGCTGGCCGTTGCAGAATCTTTTTCCGCTTCTATGAACGGCGTCAAGTAAGCCACGGATTTTTTCATCACTCTGGCACTCTTCACCACTTGTGGCAAAAACATTTTTCCTTCTCCAAATAGCTCTCCCACCACATTCATCCCATCCATCAACGGGCCTTCTATGACGTGGAGACTTTTAGGATGTTTTTTTCTGCACTCTTCTGTGTCTTCTTCTATATATTCCGTGATACCTCTGACCAGGGAATGCGTCAGCCTCTCTTCCACCGTCCCTTCTCTCCAACTCAGATCTCTCACCATGACCTTGCCACCACCCTTGACACGTTCTGCGTAATCGGTGAGTTCCTCCGTGGCGGTCGGTTTTTTATTGAACAAGACATTTTCCACCAGTACGAGTAAGTCCTTTGGGATGTCTTCATAGACTTCTATCAGTCCGGCATTGACGATACCCATGTCCATGCCTGCTTTGATGGCGTGAAAAAGGAAGGCAGAATGCATCGCCTCTCGTACGGCATTATTACCTCGGAAGGAAAAAGAAATATTACTCACTCCTCCACTGATTTTGGCTCCGGGGCAGAGTTCTTTAATTTGTCTGGTTGCTTCTATGAAATTTATCGCATAGTCATTATGTTCTTCTATTCCTGTGGCAATCGCAAATATATTCGGATCAAAAATAATGTCGGTCGGATTGAAATTGACTTCTTTGACAAGAATGTCGTAGGCTCTTTTACAGATGTCTACTTTTCTTTCTATCGTATCGGCTTGTCCTTGCTCATCAAAAGCCATCACCACAGTCGCCGCCCCGAAACGTCTCAATATCTTAGCCTGACGTTTGAATTCTTCCACGCCTTCTTTCATGGAAATGGAATTGACGATGCATTTTCCCTGGACACATTTCAGTCCTTCTTCGATGACCTCAAACTTTGAGGAATCAATCATGATCGGCAGCTTGGCGATGTCAGGTTCAGACATGATCATGTTGAGGAATTCTTTCATTTCTTTTTTAGAATCGAGGAGACCCTCGTCCATATTGACATCAAGAATCTGGGCACCACCTTCCACTTGATGTTGGGCGACAGAGATGGCTTCGGCGTAATCTCCTTCCTTGATCAGTCTCGCAAATTTTCTCGAGCCCGTTACATTGGTTCGTTCACCGATATTTATAAAATTCATTTCCTCTCGAACGATGAGCGGTTCCAGACCTGAGTACTGAGAATGCTTAGAGGGTGCAGGCTTCACTCTAGGCTTCACCCCTTGGACACCTAGGGCCATGGCTCTGATGTGATCTGGTGTCGAGCCGCAGCAACCGCCTACGATATTGACAAAATTACTCTCTGCAAAATCTTTGATGAAGACACTCATTTCTTCAGGTGTCTGATCATATTCTCCGAGTTCATTGGGCAGACCTGCATTGGGATAAGCACTGATATAGCAGTCAGAGATATTGGACAAGTCCTTCAGGTGGGGCCTCATTTCCTTGGAGCCGAGAGCACAATTCAGACCGACGCTGAAGAGATTGGCGTGGGAAACAGAGATCCAAAAAGCTTCCACGGTCTGTCCACTGAGGGTACGACCAGAATTATCCGTGATCGTACCGGAAATCATAACAGGCAATTTTTCCTGACCCGTATCATCAAAGTATTTGTCGACAGCATACAGGGCCGCCTTACAATTCAGTGTATCAAAGATGGTTTCTATCAGTAACAGATCCACACCGCCTTCCACGAGTCCTTTGGTCTGATCATAGTAGGCCTCCACCAGCTGGTCAAAGGTGATGGCTCTGTACCCTGGGTTGTTCACATCGGGTGAGAGGGAGGCTGTCTTACTGGTCGGCCCCAGTGCACCTGCGACATAGCGGGGCTTGGACGGATTCTTGGCGGTATATTCTGCAGCGGCGGCTTTTGCCACCTGAGCAGAGGCATAGTTGAGCTCATAGGCAAGATCGCTCATCTCGTAATCGGCCTGTGAGATGGAGGTACCATTAAAGGTATTTGTCTCGATGATATCAGAACCTGCTTCCAGGTATTCTTTGTGAATGGCTAATATGACCTCGGGCTTGGTGATGGAGAGTAGGTCATTATTGCCCTTGATGTCCATATGGAAGTCCTTGAAGCGCTCACCACGGTAGTCTGCCTCGGTGAGCTTATAGCGCTGGATCATGGTTCCCATAGCGCCGTCTAGGACGAGGATGCGGTCTTTGATGGCTTCCTGGATGCTGATTTTCTGGTCTGTTCCCTTGCTCATATACGTCGTATTATAAGGTTATACGCCTATGTCGAAAGTCAGAATTAAGATATGTGGGAATTTCTTCTGTTATATCTCCTCTTTACGAGGCAGGAATTGGCACCATACTTAATCGCTGATTGCTGCTGGTTGCCAAGGTATCAAAGGGCCTGTCCCTCCACCTTTCTTTATAAGCTGCGGCAAATATGGGAAGAATTGTTAGGATGAGCAAATCGGGGGTGGGTGGTAACGGTTTTGTAACTATTGGGGATGGGGCTTATGAGTGTAACCATATGTGACACATTCCTTATGTATGGATCACCTATAACATGGCCTTTACAAGAATCTTAAAAATTTTAGTTATTCACAAAATTCATACTACTTAAAATTATTGCTGAAGCATTAGATTTCATTTCTTTTTTTCAATCTCACTAAAAGCAATGCCTTGTGTGAATTATTCACACAAGGCATTGATACAGATTTCTTACTCCTAATTCCGATTAGAGTATTAATACCTTAATACTTTAATCACTTTTTGAGTTTTATATATTTTGTCACTTAAGAAGATATAGTAAATACCACTAGGAATATCATCAGTCAGAACGATATGATTTTTTATGCTTTTTTCAATAATAAATGAATTCATCACTTGTCCAACTGAATTCAATATTTTACAGTCATACCCGCTATGATCTTTAGCAAAGTCAATTACTAATGACTCACTAAAAGGAATAGGATATACTGTAACGAGGTTATCAAAAGGTTTTGTTTTGGAAGTTGATGTGACTACATCACAGAAACCAAAATCAACTGGAAATACTTCGTTGAGACCTATAGTAACTTGAACTTCAGTGTCTGTGGAATTCATATCAGCGTTTGGATTTAATGCCTTGGCTATATATTCACCTGGAGGAATATTGTTAAAAGAATAATATCCAAATGCATCAGATGTTATTGTCTCCACTATCGTACCAGTAAATGAACATAATTGAATGTCCCATCCACTAATTCCCGCATCAGATCCAACAGAATTCAATCCATCACAAGCTATATCATCAAATACAATTCCAGTAATAGAATTATATGTCTTACAGCACTGATTTTCTATAAGTCCAATACCTAATATTCTTGCTTCGATAGACATACCCATAGTTTGGCCGCCATCATTCTTCAATCGTGCCCTCATACAATAAACACCATTTTCTAGATTCAAAGTCGTTTCAGTTTCTTCTGGGTCTCCAGTAAAGGCACCAGAAGTAATGTCGGTAATATTTAACAATGATTGAACCTGATTTCCATTAGAATCAAACAATAAAATTTCTAAATTATTATCAACATAGGCTGCTAAGCTTATCCGTACCTCATTTATGTCATCACATACGCAAAAGCATTTTTCAAACTCATAATAAGTACCATCAGAAATGTTATTCGCATTATTGACTGCATCAGGATATGCCGATATATACTGACTGCCAGATAGATTGTCCCATACTGGATTTGGATTTAACACAAATGCAGGTCTAGGCACTTGGATGCCAGGATCCGGCGAAGATATTAACGTCCAGTTAGCATCATAATCTCCTATCGATAGGAATGATTCATCTATACTACTTATTCCTGTGGACAAGTTTACAACATCAGTACTACATGCATCAGTACAAGTAAAAATGCAAGTAGGGTCATTGCATATATCATCAGCAGCTAATACGGTCACTACTGCTGTGCAAGTCGTAACATTAGTCATATCAGAAATTGTGAGAGTGACTATCAGATTACCACGGTCATCACAAGTAAAATTGGATCGATCTAATGACAACTCTATATCGCAGTTATCAGATGAACCCGTATCTATATCACTAGGTGTAATAGTGACCTCCCCATTACTAGATAATTCTACAGTTATATCTCCAGCATTGCAAATAGGTGCAATATCATCTACTAACGTAACTGCTGCTATGCAATTACTGCTATTCCCACTATTATCTATCACAACTAGCGTCACTTCATTTGCGCCAATATTACTACACGTATAATCAAGTTGTCCTTCTAGAAATAGCGTTTCGATTCCACAATCATCATTCGACCCAGCATCGATTTGATCAACAATAACAGTGGCATTTCCTGAGGCATCTAAACTTAGAGATACATCTTGCGTTATGCAGTTAGGTGCGATAACATCATTATCACATGATGTAGAATCACAAAGCGTAATACTCAAGCAACAGCTATCTAGCGCAATGTCATTCTCATCATAAGCTGTTAAAGTAACTTTTGTATTTTCGGTAATAAGTTCTCCCAGTGCTGGTTCTTGAATAAAAGTGTAATTATCTGATACATTTATTGGTAATTGAGAAAATGACACTGTTATAGGATTAGGATAAGTGCCTTGCGGCATGTCAATCCCTAGGCTAACTCCAAATCCATTTCCTCCAAATGCCATTAAAGTTCCATCTTGGCGCAAACAAAATGTACCCTCACTAACTGTAGATATGTCAACAACATTACTTACTAATGATTGTGTCAAATTGAATTGATTATTTAGCATACCATTACCTATTGAACCGACAACTCCTCTTCCAACTGAATATACTTCACCACTTGAATTAAGTACACTCATATATTTTGACCCAGCTTCTACATTTTGCCAATTATCGGCAGTTTCGATTTGATGAAAAGGTTCCCTAAGGCTTGTTGTACCTATCCCCATTTGTCCATTAAGATTAACACCCCATCCCCACAACTTATTAGACGAATCAATAACATATGCTGACCCTCCTTGAACGCTTAAATCTTTAAATCCAGACTCTGGTAACAATTGTAGTGGCGTTGATGCTATATCGCCCAATGCTATAGGAATTAGAAGATCAACATTATTAAAACCCCATCCCCAAACCGTTCCGTCTGTTTTCATCCCTAAAGCACCGACATTTGCTCCATCACTTTCAACTTTGAGCCAATCATTAGAATTCCCAACCCTAGTTGGGGTATCTCTATTTATGTCATCACCTAATCCCAAAGCACTTTGAAAATTTCTACCCCAAGCCCATAATGAACCATCATTTTTTATACCAAAACTTGCAACACTAGTGCAGTGAACAAAATCCCAATCACTATCAGTTCCTACTTGAACAAATACGTTAGAGGAGGATATACCTGGGACACCTAAAATGCCATTTAAATTGCTACCTGATGCCCATAAGGTTCCATTCTCTTTGATAGCTAAACTGTGTGAACCTCCAACTGATACAGAATGCCATTTGTCACAATTTATTAGCATTGGAGCTCCTATTGATTGAGTATTTCCAATTCCTAATTGCCCAGATGAATTAAAACCCCAACCCCAAAGAGCTCCATTTTCCATAATAATTAAACTATGATTATTTAATCCGGCTGGAGCAGAAACAAGACTAGCACTTGTGCAACATGAATCTAATACCTGAATAGAAGTAGAGTAGTCTTGTACCAAAAATTGGCATGAATCACTAACAATATTTTCTAGCTCACAAACTAAATATGGGTCACAGTCTGTTGTATCAATGTCACAATAGTTATTGGGATCACTAAGCACAAATGGAATATTACAAGAACTAGAATTTCCAGCTTCATCTGTAACAGTAGCAATAACAACATTATCTCCTAGATCATCACAGGTCAAGACATTAGGTGAAAAGTCGTAACGAACTCTACAGTCATCAGTTGCGCTAATATTAAAAGTAGATGAACCAATTCCGAGAGTTTGGTTTGAATTAATAATAACCGCACCAACATTTACAGGACAAGCGACCATAGGTGGCGTTGTATCATTACCACAAGGATCCTTACAATTACCGAAATCTAGATTGGCTGTTACTGTATTAGGCATTACGTCAATTGAGTATCCACCGTCTCCTAAGATTAGCTCTAAACCTGAAATCGTTTCCTGCTTAACTGTGTATTGACCAGGATTAACATCGAAAAAAGTATAGAATCCAAAATCATCTGTCGTACTTTGTTGAACTACCATTCCAGACTGGTCACATAAACTAACCATTATATCTGAAAAGGCAGGATCTGAATTTGTATTATATACGCCATCACAACCCGTGTCCTCAAATACAGTTCCTGTAAGATATTGATAAGGAGAACAACATCCTGATTCTATAAGTCCAGCTCCTGACAAGCTAGCTTCTATCGCCATACCCATAGACACTTGTGCATCATTTCGTAAGCCTGCTCTCAAACTATAAACACCTGGAGTCAAATCATGACAAGTGCTAGAAGTGCTAGGAACTTGAAAATTATTCGCACTATTTGACTGGACATTAATAAGCTGTTCTATTAAATTGCCACTATCATCATATAGTCCTATGTCAATGAAATTATCAAATAAGGCAGAAACTTCTAGAGTGACTTTTGTCTCTTCGCAAATACAAAACTGTCTTTCGAAAGCGTATGCGATAGGAAATGAATTATTATTAGATGTATTAGCGAAAGGTGATATATACTGCGCATCTAACTGGCCTGACCATGCGCTATTTGGCGTCAGCACAAATCCAGGCTGCGGATAATTCAAATCTGTATCAGGTCCTGAAACCATAACCCAACCTCCATCATATTGTCCGATCGGAAGCAATGAGCCATCATTAAAATCTACGCCTGTACTCAAGTCTACAACATCAGTCATACACATTTGATTACATTCCATAGGTACATCAAAGCAAGGCTTTATGGCATCACAAACATCGTCACAGATATAATTGGAACTTGTGCCATCTAGTGAGAAACCAGAGAATGAGCCATTTATACCATTTAAGATCAAATCAGTGGGACCAGCTATTCCAGTATTATTATTATCCCCATTTCCTTCTTCAAAATCGTAGTGGAGCGCATTAGGTACTAAAGTATTTAGTACACATACATCTGAAGAATCCAGAGCTGTGCGCCATATTCGTACATTGTCAATTGTTCCACCAAAGAATTCGATGGTTCCAGTATCTTGACCACCGATATTTACTTGGCCACCAAATGCTAATGTACTAGGTCCTGGTATTACAGAGACTATTCCACCATCGAGATACAAAGTGTTTTGATTGTTGCTTCGCGTTAAAGTAACATTATGACAAACATTGTCAGCAACATTAATACCGGAATCAATCCAACTGCTGCCATTATAATAGGCGAGCTCTGTATCCTTTACAGCTATTTCAGTCTCGAAACTTGTAAAAGCAACTAGTCTCGGGTAAGCGCCATTGGATTGTGGTCCACATTTAAAATCAACAGAAATTGTATAATCAGAATTACCAGTTAATGGTGAATTTGCCACCACTTTATCATTTACGCCATCAAAATGCATAACTGTATTATTCACACAGGATTTCTCACAATAATTTGATGGATCATCAAGCACGAAAAGAATAGTACAAGAAGAGGCATTGCCTGCTTCATCAGTAACAGTAGCGATAACAACATTATCTCCTAGATCATCACAGGTCAAGACATTAGGTGAAAAGTCAGTACGAATTCTACAATCATCGGTTGCGACAATATTAAAAATAGATGAGCTAGGAGTGAAAGTTTCGGTAGAATTGACGCTAACTGTAGGAACATTTACAGGACAACCAACCATGGGTGGCGTTGTGTCATTATCGCAAGGATCAATATCACAACTTAAGCTGTAATCTTCACAGATATAATTCGAGTTGCCTCCAGTGAGTGACATACCAGAAAAGGTTCCATTATTATTTCCTCCTGCAAGATCTGTTGGTCCAGAAATTGTTGTATTATTTGCATTACCTTGGCCTTCTTCGAAATCAAAATTCAATACATTTGGTGAACCTCCACTATTTATATTGTCGCAGACTTGTTCATTACTCAATGCTGCATCCCAGATGTTAACATTGTCAATTAGACCATTAAAGAATTCTCCAGAACCATTTGAAGTACTACCTATACTCACTGAGCCTATGAAGTTAAGGTTTGCAGGAGCTGCTAAGCTAGAAAGCAGCAGGCCATCGAGATAAAGACGATTCTCAGCATTTTCTTTTACTAAGGTCACGTTATGCCACATGTTATCGGCAACATTAATCCCGGAATCCGTCCAACTGTTACCATTAAAATATGCAAGCTCCTGACCTTTGACAGCTATTTCAGTTTCAAAACTTGTGAATCCTAATAATCTAGGATAAGTACCATTTAACTGTACACCACCTTTAAAGTCAATCGAGATCGTATAATCAGTATCGCCATTCAAAGGCGAGCTGGCTTGAATCCAATCATCAGTACCGTCAAATGAGATGACTGTGTTGTCCACACAAGGATCAGAATCATCACATTCACCTTTCCCATTAAAGCAAAACGATGACCATTGTTCATCAAAATTATTATTGTCACTAATGGTTGAGTTTGATGATATTGGACATAAGTTTGATAAGTTGGGATCGTAGCATCCAATCAAATTATTACTAGCTACATTGATTAATGTTAGATTTTGTAAATCTCCATACTCTCCTGGAAATTTACCTGATAATTTATTCCCAAATAGATTAAGCTTTTTTAATGTCTCAATGTTTGACAAGTCAGTTGTTAAAGGACCATCAATATTATTATTAGGTAATTCTATACCGACAATAGTCCCATATGTGTATTCAAAAAAAGATGGGAATTCACAGGTAATTCCAAACCAACAACATGGGTTGCACGATTCACCGGCAGCACCCTCAGCCCATCCTTCATTATTTGTCCATTGCGAACCATTTGTGGCATTGTAGAAAGCAATTAAAGATTCAGCGTTCCAGCTTTCATATCCAGGGTCCGAACATACATAGTTGCTGTTACAAGCCGCGAGATTATTATTTATAAATTCAAACCATGATGCATCAAAGCAGTTACCTTCTTCAATATTTGGAGTAAAAACTGTCGGACTATTTGTAGAATTAATAGGTAGGTCGGGATGACTCCGTAAGGCATCTGGGAAACAACCAGTCATTTCATTAAAGCGAATACTTATTCTGAGTCTATCATCTTGTGAATATGAGGATGGAATAGGTCCGTCTATTTGATTTCCTTCAAATACAAGCACAATATCAACATTTATAGCGGGATCTATGATTCCATATTCATCCGGAAGAAAACCACTAAAATTATTGTTGTTAAAATTAGCAGTAGGATTTTGCTGCATTCCAAAGTAATTAACAGTTGAATTTAAAAAATTTAAAGTTATACTGCCTTTAAGTAGATTATTAGCTAGTGAAATTACATTCAAGTTACATCCCGAAAAATCTGGCATATTACCAGTTAACTGATTGTTACCTAAATCGAGAAAAGTCAACTTGCTTAAGCTACTGATACTGTTTGGAATCGTACCACTTAAATCATTGAATATAAGATCCAAATATTCCAAATTAGGAAACATTGTTCCTATGTTCATTGGTAGTGCGCTTACTTCTTCATTAGCTAAATTAATTAACTTTACTCCTGTCATAGAAACAGAAATATTTGGAAAGTCACCATTAACCCCGATATTTTGTGGAGTTACAGGGTTGCCAAGGTTGATAGAGCTTACTCTTCCATTCTCACAAGTTATTCCATTCCATTGACTAAGATCACAGCCATTACAATTTGGAATCCAATCATCTGAAGTATCACTATTAGTATTAAAGCTCCACGTTGATCCACCCATCGCAGTGTATATTGCAGTTAGCCCTGCAATGTCATCTGGATGATTACATTGAGATTTAACAATGGTTGAGTCGAACAAAAATGTCAAAACAAGAGAGCATTTTATTAATGCTATTGCAATATTACTTTTCATTAGTTATAGTTTCAATTTATGATTATAAGTGTATGATGAGCCTTTAGGGTTTGCATGATTATTTCAAATTATCTCATGATTCAAAAAACTTTGATCTTAGATTCATTCTGTCTGTTATGGAATTCTTTATTTCTTTTGCCTCCTCCATCACAAAAATATTTTGCCGCCCATCTTTAGTCACAATTTCAAGCCCTTCTAATGAGATTTTATAAACACGATAGAGCTTTACACTTTCTATATGCTCGTAAGGAATGTCTAGATTCAAATTGCTTTTTGAAAAATTATTCAATGAAAAAAATAGTCCATTTTCTAACAGCTCTAATGATCCATGCAGCTGTTTACTCCCGTCCCATAAGGTTGCTTTCATTGATGTGATTCTAAGAGGCATAAAGGCTAAATGTACTAAGTCACTTATAAGCAGAGATGGAAATCTGTTTGCTGGTAGAGATTATTTTGTAGCTGGTAGGATTTTTATTATAGCTGGAATATGGTGGTGATCATTGTTTCCAAGTCCTGAAACATCACAGTATGGATAATTTAGGATTATCCTCATAAATTGACTAATTATAAGAGCTGATCATAGCTGGGTCAGTGGCTTGATGGCAATGGTAATAGTGGTGCCTTTGCTATTAGAAATAGTGTCTATATGAAAGTTGTTCCCTGACAGTTTGCTGAGGTGGGACAGTCGCTTTTGAGTAATGGACATCCCTAATGATCCAGTAGATTTCTTTTCTTTATGTGGATCGATACCTGTTCCATTATCTTTTATCTGAATATGTAGCAAGTCCTCTGACTGAGCAAAACTGAGCTCAATCATACCATCTCCCTCCTTCTGTTTCATGCCATGCAGAATGGCATTCTCTACATAAGGCTGTATAATTAATGGGGGAATAATAACTTCTTGAGCTGAGAAACTTTCATCAAAGGTGATGTTATAATCAAAGCTATTGTGAAAGCGCATCTTTTCTAGTTCCATATAATTAGTCAACATAGCTATCTCTATATCTAATGCCACATAAGAATCAGAAGATGCCCTCAAGTTTTGTCTGACCAACTTAGCAAATCGTGCTAAGTACTCCATAGCCTGCTCTTTATCATTTAGCATAATATAGCTCTGAATAGAATTGAGACTATTAAAAATAAAATGAGGATTCATTTGTGCTTGCAGAGCAGATCGTTCCAACTGGTTTATCTCTTGCTGAATTTGATTCTTTTCGTTAATAGAATTAACTTTATTTCTGTATAGACCTAGAGCTCCTAAAAGCATTGTTATGGTACATAAGAAGTAGAACCATAGTGTCTTCCACCAAGGAGGTGATATCGTAAAAGATATTTTCTTTGAATTACTCCATACACCATCTCTATTAGCCGCCCGTACTGAAAACTCATAATCCCTTGGCTGCAAGGAAG
>ENA-ORXM01001883-ORXM01001883.1-marine-metagenome-genome-assembly--contig:-NODE-1883-length-26930-cov-3.683425_pt1 | contig 26930 bp, 20 predicted proteins | sample MGYA00237867_ERZ511480 | MGnify/ENA primary metagenome ERZ511480 (study PRJEB26309, sample SAMN06266103) | marine metagenome | isolation source: Algal blade | place: United Kingdom:Sidmouth, United... | reverse complement strand
GCCATTCGTGCAGAACAAATTAATCGATTTGTAGTACTTTACAATGCTCTATCTAGATCAGAACGTAAGCCATACAAAGCACTGGCGAAGGAATTAAAGCATTATCCTAAAATGCTTGCTTCTGCCAAACAATGGCAAATCAATGTTAATAAAATGATTGAAGTGAATGCAAGCATTCATAAATTAATGGAAGAATATAGGGGCTTAAAAATCAATAGCGGAGAAGATGATATCATCTTAATTACTGAAAAGAAAGTGATTCAAATTAATGCTCTCATTGGTAAATTTAATACATTTAAAACTACTTTAGCGGCATTACCAGATCCCTTTGAGCAAATAAAGAAGAAGCTTATACAACTCATTTGTAACAACCATACCCAATTACTCACCTTAGCACTAGAGCGTACCGTCAAAAAGTTAGTAGATCCTAGTATTCAACCAGCACCACACGAAGAACATAATTATGTGTTAAAAACCATTAAAGGAGATTTGTTTAAAACACCAAAGAATAACCCTAAAAAAGAGCCACTTATCGCTGACAATGATGCTTTGCAAGGGCTTTTGGGAGATTGTTATTTAATTGCCTCTCTAATTGCTTTGGCTAAAAAACATCCTGACACAATCCGCAAGGCCATTAAGGAAATAAAGAAAGGGGACAAAGTTACTTACGAGGTAACACTCTATTTCTTGGACGAAAAGGATAAAAAGAAATTGATCGCCCAAAAAGTAAGTGTTGACAATCAATTTATGGTTAAATCTGATAATTCGACAGCTTATGCCTCTAAAGGAGACCAAGGAGAACTTTGGGTTTTAGTCATTGAAAAAGCGATGGCAAAAGCATTGGGAGGTTACAAAGCATTGGCTGGAGGAAATACTGATTGGACGCTCAGAATGCTTTCTGGAAAATTTCCTAAAGCAAATAATATTACGATAGGTGACCCTAAAGCCAAACCTCCTAAAAAAGGAACCTCTAAAAGTGAAATTATACAGTTGCTAAAGGATGCGAAAGGAAAAATGATTACGGTTGCTATTCAAAAACCCAAAGTGGTAAAAGGTTTATTCACGGTAGAAAGCACTAAAAACGCTACTACAGAAAGTCATTATATTGCTTTTGATAAGTATACTATTTATTGTAATCATGCTTATGTAGTAGAGTCTATTGATTATGCTAAACTTGATGCAGCTGGAGATAAAGATGCTGTTATCACGCTACAAAATCCACACAATACAAAAGACTCTAATAAAAAATTCCCAAAGGTAAGTCCTTTATTACTCAAGCACTGTGCTTCCAAAATTGTTGTTCTATAATGAAAACATTAACTTATTTATTGTTGATTTGTGTAAGCTACTTTTTTTCAAACAATGCTTTTGGCCAAAATGGTCATTTCCACTCTTTAGAAGAGGCTCTAAAAACACCAGATGAGGTTCTTCATTTGGACTTGAATAATCAAAATTTGACGGTTTTTCCAGTAGAAGTCATACAATTTAAAAATTTAAAAACGCTACATTTAGATGGTAATCAACTTACAGAATTACCTCAATCTATTCAAGAAATTCAGAGCTTGGAGTCCTTGACTTTGGGAAGCAATCCTCTCTCTGAATTTCCACTTGTGGTCACCCAGTTAAAGAATTTACGATTTTTATCTTTAAGCCATTCTCCAATTAATTGTCTGCCAATGGCATTAAAACGGTTAAAAAAGTTGGAATGGATTAATTTATGGTATACTTCTTTTTCCTGTATTCCTAATGTTGTATTTAAATTAAAAAACCTAAAGAAAATTACCGCCGCTTATGCAAAAATAGAAACGATTTCTCCTAAAATAAAAAAACTGAAAAAGCTGGAAGTATTAGAGTTAGAGGACAATGCTCTTGTTTTAATTCCAGAAGCCCTTGTTCATTTGCCTCAATTGAAGGAGTTAAATCTTTCTTATAATAAAATTCAAGTATTCCCTAATGCTTTAGCGGATTTAGAAAACTTAGAAGTCCTTAATTTATCGCACAACAAGTTAACGGCTCTTCCCTATTCATTTTGTAATTGGATTGGTCAAATTTCTGTTGATTTAAGTAATAATCAATTGACTGATTTGCCTCAAGGATGTGGTCTAGATCACTTCCTTTCTCATCCTTTAATTCTTAAAGGCAATGCTTTTTCTGATGAAAAGAAAGCAGCATTCAAAGCTTATTACAAGACGAGTGTAGGGGCAGAAAAGCTTGTTTTAGATTAAGGTTTGGTTTGTAATAGAATGCCAAACATTTTGAGGAGTTGTTTTTCTTAGAGTTTGTTGATAATGCATCTTGTTCCTCCTTTTCATACATAAATCTCCTATACTGAGAAACGCAGTGCTTTTTAAAAAGATAAAAACGCTCTTAATTTTCTAAAAAATTAAATCTCATTAAAAAAGTAACGTTCTTTTGCTACCCGAAGGCTCACGCAGTAAATCATCTCTACATTTGTGGAGAGAGCTGTGATAATATCTAAAACCACTTCTTTTCACAGATCCCCAATTTACTTGTTGAAAACCTTCAACGAAGCTTGAATGGGGTTTGTCAGACTATATGAGTCGTAAGTTTTAAGTAGAAAGTCGTATTTCTATCCTTGATAATAAAAGACTTTCTACTTAAAACTTACATCCATATTCATAACTGTCAAAAAGTAGCCTATATTTTTTAACTCCACTCGATTTACTGCGTGAGAAGTTTGTCAAAGAGCCAAAAGTAAAAATACATCTCTCCTCCACCTTTAATCTCAATCCATAGAGATTAAATACACCCAACCAAATCCTAGCTTAAAACAAGTGCTTTTTCTTAAAATTTTTCCCTTTTAGAGGTAACATTTTCCTGTTTTTTTGCATAAATAGAAAGAATAACAGATCGCACGTCCTTAATTTATTTGCAGAAACCTCCCTAAGTTATTAGGAATAAAAAAGAAAAAATGAAACTTTTAAAAATTATTCCCCTTTTGTTTTTTCTATGCTTTTTTGCAGAGGTGCGTGGACAGGCGAGTAACAAAACAGCTCAAATTGCAATTCTACCAACAGGAATTACTAAAGTTCGGATCAATGCTCCAAGTAATCGAATTGAAATTTTCAAAACTAAAGGAACTCGAATTTCTATAGAGACAGCTGTTCGAATCAATGCTGGAACCTTGCCACTCCTAGATTATCTTGTTAAAAGTGGTCGTTATGAATTGGATGTTCTGGTCGATGGACAAGCCAATATCCTTACCTTAAGCCCTCCTAAGAGTAATAATGTACTTTTAGTTAAAGGAGAAGAATGTGCGGAAGTAATCACGTACAAAATTCATATCCCAGAAACAGTACAATACATTGAGACACTAAATACAAATCAAGGAGACTTTGTCCCACATCAATAAACTATAAATAAGATCGACACATTTTTGAAAGACTATTTTTCACCAACTTTCATTATGTTTTTTATCAATAGCTTCCCACATTCACGGGAATAGGTTTGCTATTTATAAAAAACACTTACCTCTCCTGTCCACCTAACAGACTGATAATCAAGATCATTTTTTATTTTTATTAAAAATAAATCATTTTATTTCCATAAAACTTGCATTTATCAAATAAGCATCGTACATTTGTACTCACAAAACGCAGAGTGGAGCAGCGGTAGCTCGGCGGGCTCATAACCCGTAGGTCGTAGGTTCGAGTCCTACCTCTGCAACTATTTTAAAGTCTCAAAACATTAATTGTTTTGAGACTTTTTTGTTTGTATCGTTCACAAGATTCCATATTAACAAAAAAAGACCTTTGCGAAGTAATCTCACAAAGATCTTAAAGTATAATTTTTAAAGGAGTTTTTAGTTAGCGTCTCCTCCAAAGTGTCTTTCTTCTAAAATATCAGCTACTTCTGCCACTTCCCACAAGATATATAAAAATTCTTCTTTTGATAAAAACTCTTGAACAGGGCTTGCTTGAACAACAACTGTTTCACAAGGATTTCCATCTTTATCTTTATCTGGAACAATAGTTATGGTACTATATACGCCATAACCTGATTCTTTCATCAATTGATATAGGTTGACATTAGGGGTATACGTTCCTGCTCTACTTGTAAAGTAGACACAATCTTTCCCTTTTCCTCTACCAGGTACAACCCAAACCCATACGAATTGGTATCGAAAGCTACCATCCTTGAGTTTCATTGCAATATCAATCCCTAATTTACCTCCATCGAGTTCCTTTATTTTATATTTTTTGGACTCTGCATATTCCGTTAATACTTCTTTTAAATCAATCATGGAGCGATTTTTTTTATGAGATAATTATTTAATTATAAACAAGTTATTGAGTAAAGTGAGCATTTCCGTTTTCTAAAAAAAAGAATTTAGCACTAAATTCAATATAAACCAAGATACAATTTTTGAAGATTCTAACAAATAAATAATCAGCTTATTTTTTAGTCCATTTGCAATATTCTATGCCCAATAGAACAAGACAAACAACGCTTGGAATCACAGTATTTTTTCTTGAGTTGGAGCAAGCCTTGAGTATCGTGTGCTGAATCCGTTACCATTCCTAGGTTTTGCCAATTAGCAATGATAGAGTTTTGCTCTGGCTGAAGGATTTGTAGTAAGCGAACTGCTCGTTCCTTATACATTTCTATTCCTTTATAATCTCCATAGACAAACAAAAAAGGAGCAATAGTATTAATTAATATCAAGTCAACAGTTCCTTCTCCTAAGGATTTTTTACGTTTGGATGACTCTTCTCCTAATCTGTAATGATTTGTCCAATATCCTTGTAACTGAATCAAGAACATTTTTCGAAGAAGATTCACATCAGGTTCTACTAATATCTTAGAAAACAAATGTGTAGATTGATGTATTAGTACTGCAAATTGAGCTAGTCGAATCGTTGGGAAATTAGCCGGTCGCATTCGACCAAATTGCCAGCTAGATGCATTTAGAGATATTAATTGATATTTTTTTGCTAAGAAAGTATACTCTTTTTGTAGCTTGAGCCAATAATCATCCTTTGTTTTTGTAGCTTCTGAGGTGGATAAAAACCCCGCTTGTCCTAGCAAGAGTGCTTCTAATTGGAATAGGTGATTTTTGTGTTTTGATAAGACTCGTAAAGGCAAGGATTTCGCTAATGCTTCAAAAGTCATTGAGTTTTGCTTTGCTCCAAAGTTTCGTGCTAAAAATTGGTAGAAAGTTACTTCCCAATTATTTTGACTTTGTTCCAAACTACGTCTTATTTCAGACGTTTTATCCTCCAATCGCTCCACGACCAAACGTTCTAACCAAATATTCTTTAAGGCTACAGGGACAGCAAAAAATCGATGTTCGCAGGGTATTTTATTTTTACTGGTAGATAACTCCCAATAACGCTGTACATATTGTGCTGGAATTTTATCTTTTAATACTAAGGTTGGAATCGGTATTCCATCTGATCTATAGATGTTTTGGTCGTGTTCATAAACAACGTGTAAGATCGTATTATTATAAGCCTTGTCTTTCTGATGTTGGTGCATTAACCAATCGGATGATTTTTTGTGTATTTCTACACTTCCTGCCCATAAGGTTCCTCCAATTCGAATACGGGCATCTTTAAAATCAGGTCCTGTGTTGTGGTTGTGGATTCCAACATTTACTAATTCTACTGTTTCGTCATCTGTTGTACATAGAGTATTGAAATCAAACAACTTCAACTTCCAAATATAATGTAAAAAAACTTCTGGGAATAGGATATTTGTAGTCATGCTAATTCGTTTTATCTTTTTTGGATGATTCGAATTAGCTCAAACGGGAAAGAGGTTTGAAATGTTTCGTCTTAATTAAAAAATACTGTATTTACGAAAACATCATAGAGCATACACCAAACAGCTATTTATTTCTTAGGCTTTGCCACAAACACAAAATTATCATGATACCTCCCCACGTATTTACCTGGGTAAAGGTTTTCAAGACGTTCTAACATTCTTTCATCTGAAATACCTTTTTGGAAAGGTCTAAAGAAAAACCTTAAGAAACTTTTCTTTGTATAAATATAGAAAAAGAACTGGTTAATAAAACCAATTATCATTCTATAAATCAAGTGAATAAAATTTTTATCTTTAGAATCATCCATTTCTACCCCTAACAGTTCAAAATCATTTCTTTCCAACATTTTAGACATTGTATTGTGTGAAAAATAATGTAAATGCTGACTAGGATTAATATAATACCAATTCTTTTTAAATAATTTATAAGTAATAGAATCCATTGACATCGTCAACATCAAGACAATGCTATTTTCATGCGTTATTTTTTTTAAATTTTGCAAAACAGTTGCTGGACTCTCTACATGCTCGATTAAATCAAACATGACAATAACGTCAAATTTCTCATCAGAAGAAAACTCATCTATATTCATACATCTGAGCATATTCTCACTTAAATTATAATGTTTGATCCCTTGTTCTACTCTATCTGGGCTGAGATCAATTCCTGTTACATCATAGCCCCTGTGAAAAGCATCAAAGACGAATCGACCATCTCCGCAACCAACATCTAATAGCTTCACCTCCCCTGGAGCTTTATCACAATACTTTTTTATAATATCAAACTTCCACTGATAGAAGGATGGATCATAAACAGCCTTTGACTTTGTTTTCCGAATTTCATCTGGCTGTGTTTCATCAAATAGGTATTTAAAATATTTCCAATTGCCACCTATGATTTTTTCAGAAGAATATACAATTTCTAATTCTTCTGTTGTGAATCGAGGATTTGTAAATACTAATCCACAATCATTACAAGTTACAATTTTATGTTTGCCTGCAAATTTTTCTTTGTCAGGTACATTTCTTGTATATCTATAAAATCGTAAATTTTTCTCACTGATATCAATTTCATATTTCAAAGAATGCGAATTACTACCACATAAATCACAACTTACATCAACCATTATTATATAATTTTTCTATGTACAGGACAAAACTTTTACTTAATAATTTTAGTTCTTTTTTTTCACAATTAAAGGTCTTAAGATACGATCCAATTGCTGCGCATAATCATCAATCATAAATTCATTGGCAACAAAAGCTCTTCCTAGAGTTCCCATTATTTTTCTTTCTTGAGGATTTTCTATCATCATCTTCATTGAATTGGCTAGCCCATCCTTCCTCTTATCATCAAACAATACCCCCCCTTTTCCATCTTCTATTAATTCTTGAGTTGCTCCACTTTTAAAGCCAATAATTGGTTTTTGATAAGCCATACCTTCAATAGTAGAGCGCCCTAAACCTTCATATAGAGATGCAGTAATTACAACATCTGTTTTTGTATAAACTTCTTGTAAATTACTAAGATAGCCTAACAGCTTCACTTGTTTTGTTAAACCATAATATAGGATCAACAATTTTAAGTATAAGGTATAAATTAGCTGTCCATCTCCTGCAATCCAAAGTTCTGTATTCGGGTATTTTTTATTAACCTTAGCAAAAGACTTAATCACACTAGCTTGCTGTTTAGATGGGTGCAGCATACCAACTACTGTAAAAATAACATTTTCTTTTGTAGAATTATTACTCATCAATAATTCTTGGAATTGTTCCTTAGAAAATACAGCATTGTATAATATCTGATAATCATCAACTCCATTTTTATCCAATATATTTTCCCCAATAGCTTTTGATATCGCAATAACTAAATCTGTTTGTCTTAATGCTCTTACAAAATAGTTTTTGTTTGGGTAAAAATGATATCCATAATGCAATTCTGCCATTTCTCTTATATGCCAAACATGTGGAATTTTTTCCTGTTGAGCCAATCTAAATCCAATGTCAAATACCGAACTATTACTATAAATTAAAGAAGGCTGATACTTCTGAACAATCTCCCCTAACTTCTCAAGGCTTTTTGTATTTTTTTTATAACGTGTGTGTTTTAGAAAAAAGCTAAATCGTGTTTTTCTATATACAAATGGATAAAAAGGAACAACTTCATAATTACAAGTAATTCTATCTAAAGCTTCTGTAAATTCACCTAAACTTGGAGTAATAACATTTACCTCATAATCCAACATTTTCAGCCCTTGAATCATATTCACTAAGGAACGATTTGCGCCATAATATTGAGCATAGTGTGTTATAAATAAAATTTTCACTTGGTTTGTTATAATTAGTTGTTCTCCTTAATATATTTATGAATATGCTCTACTGCTAATGCAACACTCCGGCCTTCATATTCTGACCCTACTACAGCATTATAATAAGCTGCTCTTTCATAAATTTTTGTTTCTTTTTCTACTATTTGCGCTTCTATTATTTTTATTAACAAATCTTTATTCGTAGCATTTTTAGCTAATTTATTTTTGCAATAAAGATACATATCACTTATATCAGATTGATAAGGGGAATATTCATAATAAATGGCAACCACGTTTAACAAAACGGCCTCTAAATGAATAGATGTATTTCCTGCTATTACCAAATCTTGCTTTTGCAAAAACTCAAAAGCAAGTTCTTTGTTAGTAGATAATTTAACCTCTTTAGGAATTTTAAATGTTGTAGTATCTGCAGGATGCGGTCTAAAGGTAATTGTTGTTGTTGGGAAAGCCTTTTGCAAATCTTTTAAGAAAGCTTCTACATCATCCGTTTTATCCATTTTATTAGAACAAACCCCTATCCTCGTAACCTTTTTACTTGTATTTCTATATTTAATATAAGGATCAAACTTAGGCATACCTATAAATTGAGTAGTTCCACTAACTGGTCCATTCAAACTATATTGATCTAATGTAGCTTGACCTTCCAAAAGGTTCAAGTCAAAGTCTAATGGTGGAAAATAAGGCGTTATACTAGCATGCTGTATATAAATAGTTGGGATAGCAAGTTCTTTTGCAGCAATTAACAATGCTCTAGGAAAAATAGTATGATCGTTTGAAAAGACAATATAAGAAGGTTTGTTTTTTTTCAAAAACCTTAGACAAGCTTCGTATTGCCCTACTCCTTTAAATAAATAATCTATATGACTCCATACTCTTTTGCCATATTTTTCTTTAAAATACCTAAACACAATTAAGAACCGATAAGAGTATAACCAAACACTAAAATGTAATAAAGGAACAATATCGTCTTCTTCCGAAACAGCCGCTTCATAGGTAAAATAAACAGCACTTGGAATCTCTTTCTTTATAAGACTAAGAACATCTCTATTATTTTTACTCGTAATCAACAACCACGGTACTCCTTTTAATTGATCGTAATTAGTATGTTTTCTATATTTGAATTTATAATAAAGACCACGGAAAGGCAAGCTAAAAAAGCGTCCTATTATATTTATCAATCTCTTCCAAAGTGTTTCTGCAGAAAAAATTTTTCGAACCGAAAGAGAGGCTACCTCAGGAAAACCGCTAAATCCAAATTGTAAAATTGAAAAGTAGTTGTCAATCCATGTTTTGGAAGTTTTTTTGTGATAATCTAAGGATTCTTTTTTCATAAATAACAATCTAAAATTAATTCAACAAAGGTACGAACAGCACCATTTCCACCAGCAACATCTAACTCTATAATATTAGGAATCTGTTTTACTCTTGGTCTAGAATTAGACGGACAAGCAGCTAATCCGACATTAGATAATGGCTCTAAATCATTAATATCATCTCCGATATAAGCTACTTCATCTAATCCAATACCTTCCTTCTCGCAAATATCCATTAAAACACCCAACTTTTCCTTAATGCCTTGATACAAATAATCAACTTTTAATTTAGTAGCTCTTCTAGCTACAATTTGGGTATCTTCGGAAGTAATAATTGCTGTTTTTACACCTAAATTACGCAACAACTCAAAGCCTTTGCCGTCATGTGTATTAAACTTCTTTAACTCATCTCCATTCTGGCTATAATACATCCCTGCATCTGTCAAAACCCCATCAACATCAGAAACAAATAATTTAATGGCTTTTCTTGATGGAGTAGGTGACAAGTATTTTTTCATCAATTTTTCACCAATGACCCAATCATCTGGCTCGTCTAACTCTAAAGATGTATATTCTGGCATTACGTGAACCATTATTTCCCCAGAAAGGCGATTCTTATCTTTTAAAACATTTTCTACTGTATTGATATAAAATGCGCCATTCTCTAACAAAGTACCTTCAAAATCTTGCCTTCTTGGTCTATTTCGATAATCATAGTTGGCAGGTGTTCCATCTTTATTCCAAAAAAAACGCTTTATGCTAGCACATGTCAATAACGAATCCGCAGTACTTTCTTGATAATTGACCAATGCGGTATCAAAATCTTCTGCTTGGGTAAATGGAGAAGTACACTGCACTAGAACAAATAAATTATTTAAAGCAATTTCTTTTTCTCGTATTAACTCCAACATAACACTCTCTGTAGAAGCCGTTGATGTTGCATTTTCCTCTTGTCGTTTATAGATAGAAACTTTGCTAAAACCAAATTCTAATACTGTGTTAGCTATTTGATCACAATCTGTCGCTACAAAAACTTCATCTACATGAGCCGCTTGCTCCAATGCGTTTAAATTCCAATAAATTAATGGCTTTCCACAAAATAATTTAATATTTTTCATCTTAATACTCTGACTTCCACATCGAGCAGGTATTAATGCAATTGTTCTTGGCATAATTCAACAAAGCTTTTTTTATAAAAAAAAACATGCCTAAATTTCAGATTGAACCTTAGACATGTTTGGATATTTTCTGGTTATAGAAATCTAAACGTTTGCGGGAGATTTATTAATTGGCTTGCAAAAGCAATTCTCATCTAAAAAATAAACTCCCAACAATTTCTAATGCTTTCTATATTTTAACTTATCACGTTGTGGCTTTTCTATACCAAGAATCTCAGACGGTTTGTATGTTAACGACTTATGAGTTGCCTTCAAGTTTCTCACCAAAGAACTCATCCCAGGAACTTCCAAAGACGCAGCATGATCTGTTCCTTTCCAAGTTCTATCTTTTGTAAAATGGCGTTCGATCCAAGTTGCGCCTAAAGTGTACGCTGCAACATCAACAGCTATTCCTAAATGATGTCCAGAAAAAGCGATTTCCTTAACAACATTACCATATGTTTTTCTAAGACGATTGATTTCTAACAAACATACATCTTCAAAAGGAACAGGATATCCAGAAGTACAAGCATAAATTACCAACCGATCTTTAGCAACTCCTTTACGCTCAAAAAGACCAACAATCTTCTTTTCTTCTTCTTGTGTTGTCATACCAAATGAGATATGAATATCTCCAGTATACTCATCACACAACAATTCAAGCATTTCCATGTGATTGTTACATGCTGAAGGTATTTTAATATAATCTGGTTGTAATGCAATAATTTCTCTAGCAGATGTCATATCCCAAACAGAAGTAGCATAACCAATCCCTACACTCTTACAATATTCTAACAACTCTTTATTTTGAGCCTGATCCAACTCCAAAAACTCTCTATGTGCACCATAAGTATCTCCATAAGAATTATGAGCATTTGGATGCGGAGCTGCATACTGTTCAGCAGTTAATAGTTCTTTAGAATGTCTTTTTTGAAATTTTGCATAGTTGGCTCCTGATTGTTTTGCCAAATCAATTAGTTCTTTAGCTATCTCCATCTCCCCTTTGTGATTGCATCCAATTTCAGCAACAACCATAGGGCTTTTATAATTTTCTATCATAATTAATTTATCTTTTTTTATTTTTTATTCTTGATAAGTACCTGTTTATAATAAATGACAAGAAAAGTTATTTACTATCATTCATTGTGATTGCCTGTTTAAAACATACATCATATGTCTATATATGATCTAAATATACTGTTTCTATACAATCATTTTAAGATTATACTTTTACTAAAAGTAGTAAAAAAAAAACATATTTTAGCCTAATCAATTGTTAAAAACATATCTAAAAATACAAAAAAATCTACTTTCATCAGCCTTTATTACAAATTAATCTTTATAGGTAAAAATAACACTTTTATTTTTTTTACAAACTCATTTTAAGAGTCAATACATCAAAGATACCTAGTCCTAAATATAGTATTAACGGTGGTTTAACTAATCCGCGAACGGAAAGTAGTATTCCTTACAAAGTATAGATATATTAGCACTTCTATTTTACATTAAATCTATAATTCTGAGGATATAAATCTGCTTCTTTTAATTTGTCTTCTAATTCTTTAGCTATTGGAGAATACTTTAAATCTTTACGTACATTTAAGTAATAGTCATTATAATTGACATAATGCTTGTTCTCGATTCCATAAGCAATAAACATAGAATATTTTGGTCCTTTTATGTAACTTCCTCTATGCAAAACTCTTGGGTCAAAAATAATGATATCTCCAGGATCTGTTTTTATCCAATCATTCTTTGCAAACCACATTCGTTGACCAAAGACTAACGATTTGAACTTTATCGCTTGATTCAACCACAGTTCAAATGAAAGTAATTTGGATTGTTTTTTATTTGAGTTTGGAATCATTCCCAATTTAAAATTACTTTGTTCAAATGTCTGTAAATAAACACCTACTCGTATATTCCTATATGGAACGTCTGTTTCCCAATCTGCTCCCTCTCCATAATTTCGATGTGCGCTATCTCTATGCCAACTTGAAGCAGAAAAGCCTACATGTGTATCATTATGCTGAACAAATCGAATATCATCTCCTAATATCTCTTTTACCTTTTTTAATATCTTTTCATGAAACAATATGGGCCAAAGATTTGGATTTTGTGTCACACCATCTGCTCCTGTAAATAATTTATAGTTAATTACTCCATTTATTTTTTTACTCTTATTCCCCTTTGCTTCATAAAAGTTATCATTATCAATACCTGACAATCTGGATAATTCACTACGATAGTAATCTACTTCTTCTTTTGATAAAATATTTTTTAAGTAAACAAATCCTTTATCGTCAAACTGTTTTTTTATATTCATTTTCCAATATTTTTTATTGCACACATTTTGATTTACTACACTGTAACAAAAGTTTTTAAATCTCTTTACAGCGTATTTTTAGTATAAATGTAGAAAACTGCGCAAGCTTGGGATAATGTCCCAGAACTATAGCCTTTTGACGCCTCCCGAAGCTTATGAACCGCCTTAACTATTAAAGCGAGGACAGAAGGAAAAAGCTTGCAAAAAAGACTCACTTATTTTTAAGGTCCAATTAACAGGCAGAAAATGCCTATTCTAAACTTAACTATTTATTTTCTCAAGTATTTATTTATCATTTTTTTAAATCTATTGATTAGTCTATTCTCTTCTTTAATTTTCTTTTCAAAAAAGGTCTTTTGAATTTCATAATTTTGAGAAGAAACTACAACGTCTGAAGAGTTACCTTTTTTAACAACTGCAATGAGTTCCATTTCATTATAGGCATCTCCTTCATATATTGTACAGACTTCAACATTCGCCTTAGCAAATATATTTTTGAGAGTGTGGATATTAAAATAATAGGTGTGTACAGCCCTAAAACAATGATCTAAAAGAGAATGTTTTCCAAAATTAAGACTATTGGGTACGGCAATATAAAGAACACCATTTTCCTTAAGCAGTTTACTTACTTTTTTTAACATTTCGACAGGATCTCTAAAATGTTCGAAAACATGACGCATTATAATTAGATCAAAGTAGGAGTCATATTCTTCGTCAAGATTTGCACCAATATCTCTAGCCAAAATTTTTATTCCCATGTTTTTTAAGGTTTCTTGACATTTAGGAGAAGGTTCTATTGCAAAATAATTGGCATTAGGTATCTTATCTAATAAATACTGTAAATTTGTTCCCTCACCACTACCTATATCTAGAATAGTGTCAACCTTTCCAGCTAAAAAATTTTCTTTTTTTAGCCTATTATAAATAGGCATATATAGACTATTTTCTTTTAGGACTTTATCCATGCTTGGTCTATAATAGCTGTCATAATCATTAACATAAAAATCAATTAGACTTTCTTCTGTCCATCTTGGATTTAAATAACTAAGACCGCATTCTTTACAAATCACAACATTAGCTGGCAAACCAAACTGTCCATGCGTACAAATTTTTTCATCATTACACGAACCACAAACATTACAACTAACCTCTTCAAATTGCTTTTCTTGCGTTTTCAATTTTATTTTTTTCATCAACCTCTTAATATTTAATATTGCCCTCTTTTAAACCTTGGCGCTTCATTCATTTTTCTATAAACTCCCTATTTACAAGGAAGGTACAGTTTCTCTTTACTACACTCATAGTGTTACTCTAAAGTCGTATAAAATTAACTATCAACTACATATACCTTTAACACTAAAAAACATACGTATAATGACCTCTCGATCATAAACTATAAACTAAAATTAAGTAGCAGCGAGACTAACAAAGTGAGCTATTTAACGGTCTATTCCTTTAAGTAAAAACACTTCCATGAACCATCAAAGTATTCTAACTTTACAAATAAAGTTGTTTGAAATACTATCTATATTTTATTCAAAGTAATTCATCACAACATAACCGCCTTCTTTCAAGTATTGTTCTTTCTTCATCAACTTAAGATCACTCTGCATCATGTCCTTTACCAACGAAGCTAAATCATGTTCAGGAATCCAGCCCAATTTTTGATTGGCTTTTGTTGGATCACCAATCAATAACTCTACTTCTGTAGGACGGAAATATTTAGGATCAACAGCTAAGACTTCCTTGCCAATTTCCAATTGATAATCTGCATTTGCACAAGACTTAACATAAGCTTTTTCATCTACTCCTTCCCCTTTAAACTCTAATTCAACGCCCACCTCTTTAAAACTCATTCGGACAAAATCTCTTACAGTAGTTGTCTTACCAGTAGCAATGACCCAATCTTCTGCTTCATCTGCCTGTAGGATCATCCACATCATGCGTACATAATCCTTAGCATGTCCCCAGTCTCTTTTAGCCTCCAAATTTCCTAAATAGAGTTTATCTTGTAGTCCTAAAGCGATTTTAGAGGTAGCCCTTGTAATTTTTCTAGTAACAAACGTCTCTCCACGCATAGGAGATTCATGATTGAATAAAATACCATTACAAGCATACATACCATAGGCCTCTCTATAATTAACTGTAATCCAATAAGCGTACATCTTTGCTACGGCATAAGGCGAACGAGGATAAAAAGGCGTCGTTTCTGACTGTGGTACTTCCTGTACCTTTCCGTATAACTCAGAAGTAGAAGCTTGATAAATACGAATTTTTTGTTCCATCCCCAACAAACGTACAGCATCTAATATTCTCAGCGTTCCTAAGCCATCCACGTTCCCTGTATACTCAGGTGTTTCAAACGAAACATGAACATGACTCATCGCTGCTAGATTATAAATTTCATCGGGTTCAATTTCTTTTATTAGACGCGTTATGTTGGTACTGTCTGTCATATCTCCATAATGCAAAAAGAAATTGCGGTTGTCAATGTGTGGATCTTGATAGAGGTGATCAATTCTGTCGGTATTAAAAAGAGAAGATCGTCTTTTCATACCATGTACTTGATATCCCTTCTTTAATAAAAACTCACTCAAATAGGCACCGTCTTGTCCTGTTACTCCAGTTATTAAGGCTACTTTCATAAAATGTGTTTATCCCCTTGCTCTTTTATATTAAAATATAATCCTTGATGTAGAATTTTTAATTCTCCTACTTGCTTATATTCAATTTTTAGTCAAAAATTCGTCTGTTTTTCAATGAAAATAAGCTTATTTAGCTTTTATCCAATTGGCAATTTTTTCTGATACAATAGCTCCTGATTTTTTATATAAATGGTTGCCATCTGTATATGTAAAACTACTGTTTTCTTTAGTCAAATCCAAATAATCTTTTGATAGAAGAATCGCCTCTTTTATTTTAAAATTAAAGTCTAACATCAACTCATTTTCTATCCTCATCATTTCTTCTGACACAGGAATTCGCACCAAAAATACAGTTCCATAATTACTCAAATATTGAATGGTTTTAATAAGGTATTGTAACCGTAAAGATGAAAATTTATACTTTGGTAGAACATTAAAGCGATAGTCTTTCATCTTTCTCAACGTTCTTTTATGGATAGTCGCTGTGTCTGTTCTTAGATTTAACTCCAACCAACCATCCTCATGCAAATACATCTTAGAATTAACTGGAAATAAAATCTGATGATACTTTCCACCAAAATTATGATACAAATAGCCCAAATTAGGTTTTACATTCACATTACTAGTATTTGCTAACGCTAAATTAGCTTCTCTAAAACTAGTAGAATCGTTAGGGGTTTCTGTTTCAGAACAAATCGTCCAAGGGTCAACTGTGATAATAAAAGTTCCGTTTCTTTTGGTTGTATCTAATTTCTTTTGGATGCTATTCAAATAAACAGGTCCAAAAGGGCTTTGAGCCAAGGTGAAAGCATAATTAAAAAAAGGTTGCTCCTTCTTTAATACTGCATCAAATATTGGGGGTTGTAATCCCTGTGCAGCTCTAGAGGTTCCTATGATTAAATTCGTCTGTTTTGGGGTCGTAAATTTTAAATAGAAAGCATCTGAACGACCATCTGCTTGACATAAAATCAAGAAAAAAGAAGCCCCCGTTATTAATAAAAAAATTGCGGTCTGGAATATAATTCTTTTCATTCTAGCTTAAAATTGGAAATAAATAAATTCCTGTCGTTGTCCCGAAAACAATAAAACAACTAGCGCCAAGATATAATAAAAAAAGAGTCGAGTAGGTCGGTTCCATTTTAATCCAATTTTTTCAAGTGCATGGTCGCCTTCTCTACCAATCCACTCTATTATCAAAAAGAAAAACAAGACGATTAAGGTAGTAATGGGGTGTATTTGAGGCAATGAGAAAAGAGAAGAGGAAAAGATTCCTTCCATATAACTAAAAGCATGTCCCACACTGTCTGCTCTAAAAAAGATCCAAGCAAACACGGTTAATACAAATGTTGTTAACATCCCTAATACCTCTCTGAAGGAAGGCAAAAAAGCCCCTTTGGCAACAATTTCTATGTGATTTCTATTATTATTTGTTAATAACAAAGGCAAAAAATAAATCGCATTGAGCAAGCCCCAAATGATATAGGTCCAATTCGCTCCATGCCAAAATCCACTGACCAAAAAGATAATAAATGTATTTCTAACTTTCATCCCTGTGCCACCTCGACTTCCACCTAATGGGATATATAAATAATCCCGAAACCAAGTGGATAGAGAAATATGCCAACGTCGCCAAAATTCTGCAATGTCTCTAGAAAAATAAGGAAAAGCAAAATTCCGCATCAGTTTAAAGCCAAACAAACGAGCAGTTCCTATTGCTATATCCGAATAGCCTGAAAAATCGCCATAAATTTGGAACGTAAACAAAATAGCTCCAAGCACTAAGGTGCTTCCAGAATAATCCCCTGAATTATTAAAGATTAAATTTGCTGTTTGAGCACAACTATCTGCAATGACTACCTTCTTGAAAAACCCCCAAAGAATTTGACGCAAGCCATCTACAGCTAAGCTTTTATCAAATGTTCGAGGAGTATAAAATTGTGGCAACAACTTCGTCGCACGTTCAATCGGTCCTGCAACCAGTTGAGGAAAAAAACTAACAAAAGCAGCAAAAGAGACAAAGTCTTTAGAAGGCTCTAAATTTCGTTTGTATACATCAATTGTATAACTCAATGTCTGGAAGGTATAAAAACTAATTCCAACAGGCAAGATAACCTCTAAGTTGCTTGCTTCTATGTTTTGTCCAAAAAATGAAAACGCAGCAACAAAGTTATCTAGAAAGAAGTTGTAATATTTGAAAAAGCCTAAAAATCCAAGATTGACAAAAAGACTAAGCCACAAATACATTTTTCGCTTTCTAGGAACAGATTCTTCTCCTAATTTTATGCCTATTGAATAATCAACAATAGTACTAAAAAATATTAAAGACAAAAATCTCCAATCCCACCAACCATAGAAGAAATAACTTGCTATAACAATTAAGAAATTCTGTAGCCTCAAACCTTTTTGAGCAATTCCCCAATATGCTGCAAATATCAATGGCAAAAACAGGGCAAAATCTATCGAATTAAATAACATATATAGTAGACTTTATCAAAAACTTAGCCTGTAAAATATATTCTGGCATAAATACAAGAATATATTTTACAAGCTAAGTACTGATGTTCTATGACTTATTAAGTAGTAAAGCTGTATTAAACATTATCTCTATTAAAATAATAGATGGAACTGGCTAGCAGAAGAAAAATTAAAATCGAAGCAAAAAGACCTAATTTAGATCCTAATAAAATAGCTTGAGGTTCGTAAATCATTTGTATTTTATGCTTGCCCGCAGGTACTTTTAGACCTCTCAAGATATAATTTGTCTTGATGAATGGATCTACCATTTCTCCATCTATATATATATTCCACCCTGTTGGGTAATACATTTCAGAGAAAACAGCAAATCGATCTTTACTTGTTTCTGATAGATAAGTCATCGTATCAGGATGATAGCTTTCCAAATATATTTTATCTCCTGCTTGATACCCTGTACTCAATCCACTTACATAATCTGCATATTTTTCTTGCACCACAGCATTCAAGACAGGATCTAAGGCGTCTAATGCTGCCAGTTCTTCGTCTGCATTTTTAACTTGCTGAATATTTTGAACAAACCAAGCATTTCCTAAAGCCGTTGGATTGTCCATAAATCGATCAGGGCTAACAATGATGTATTTTACATTCATCATGTTCATTAGATTACTGTGTTGCTTCAAGGCTACATTTCCATTATCTAATTGGTAATAATTCCAAAACTCTTGATATAACAAGGGTTTGGCAGCAGAATAACCACCTAAACTTTTATGTAATCCAGAAGTAGCTGCTGTTTGACTGGGTGCTCCACGAGAGTAATCAACTACTTTATAAATAGATTGATCTTTTAGAATATCACGATCTGCTTTTTGAGCAACTTGCTGTTGAGCTTGTTTTTTGTATCCCTCTTTAGTATAACTATTTTCATTCAGATAATTTGAATTGACCATATTCAAATCTAACATTGCCAATAGAGCCAAGATAACAGCGACAACTTCTATCTTTAGTGTCTGTTTGGCGTACAAATATAAAGCTACTGTCGCAGCTAAAACAAAGCCTATTGCCTTAAGTACATCTGCTTTTGCCAAGGCAGCCCTATCTACTTCTAAAGCAGCTACCAACTTAGGGCTTATCATCATCAGACCATCGTCCTTTGGAGATGATAAAGTTCCCATGCTTATGTATAAATAAGTTAAAATACAAAAGCCTAAAAAGAGTACTCCAGCTAATAAAACATAACCTTCTCTCGAAACTGTTTGTTTTATTTTGGGTAGAATTTTTGCGGACCAAGTATTCGTATATTTTTCTGCCTTAAAATTAACCAACTCCATTAAACCTGCTCCTATTGCTAAAATTACAATAGGTTGTGCTATAAGTAGTGTCATTTTGGTATCTCTAAACTTAGAGTACATTGGAAAATAGTAATACATCAAATCATTGAATACTGCAAAATGCTTGCCCCATGCCAATATAGTAAGGAGAACAAACGTACTTATAAACGCCCATTTAATCGTTCCTTGCAACAATAAGAGCGCCAATAACAACAAGAAACAAACAACAACACCATAGTACATTGGTCCACCACTCATCGTTTGACTACCTCGATAATGTCGGGTATATTGACCAATCAATTGATTCATAAATTGATTGATTTGCTTAGAATCTTTAATACCACTTCGTTTGGCAGCTGCGACAATTTCTTGTTGAATCGCAGGATTATTAAAAGCAGCTTGTGTTTCAGAATTTGCATCAGAATAAAAGGATTTCCCTTGTGTTCCTCCATAAAAATTCGGAAAAGCCAAAGTCATAATTTCGGCTTTCTCCATACTTAAACCAAATACATAGTTATACCCCAAACCACTTGAAGCATTTTTATTTGCATTAGGAGATTGATCAACCTTTTTAATTAACTCAGACGTTCCCCTAGTAGAAGCTTGACCATATTCATAAGTTGGCCACAAAGCTCCTATATTGGACATAACTCCTAATAAGGTTGCCAAAACCATAGCTCCTGCAAATTTTCCAAACTTAGGTAAGGTTTGTTTTTTGATAGAATCTATCAAGAAAAATAAACCTATAATAGTCAATGCAAAGTAAGTATAGTACGTCATCTGAACGTGATTTCTCATAATACTATAACTCAATCCTATGGCAAAAAAAGTAGTTCCTAACAATAAGTTCTTTTGATAAGCATAAATAAATGCGCCTACAATTAGTGGTGTGATTGCCAGTACATCCATTTTCCCTGTATGTCCTGCTGCAATATATAAGGTATTGGAGGTAAAAAAGCCCAGTACGATAGCTAGTCCAATACTCAAAACGAAATTTACCCCTAAAAGCATCAACCCCATATATCCACAAATCATAATCAAAAACAGGGTTTGTATTTCTGTTTTTTGGGTAAATACAGTCATCACTTTTCCTAAGTAAGTTCCCGCATAATTGCTATTATTACCACGCATAATCGCTGTCGGCATCCCCCCAAACATATGATTGGTCCATCGAATAACAGTTCCTTGTTTTTCTTGATAATCTATAATTTCTTTCTGTTGGTACAATGCCTGTACATTATCATGCTGCTGCAAAGACATTCCGTCAAAAGCAACAGGTTTCAGATACAACATGGTAACAATCAATAACACCACATAGGCTGCAAGGTGCTTCCCCCAACGAATTAATGGACTAGTTGAAACAATCTTTTCTGTTTCTTGATGGGTTGCTTTTTCTTTTTTGAGTATTCCTTCTTTCTTTTTGGCCATTGATTATAAATATTCGGTGAGTTTACGTCAAATCAGACAACAACTCTTATTAAGATGAGGGTGTTTGCAAAAATAATTTGATAATTTCTTCTAATTGTACCCAAAATATAGTTTTTTGATGTAAATATCAAAAATCTCATTCTTTATGCAAGCACATCAAATCAAATTCCCTCGAACAGGGCATTATTACACCCTTGGAACGCCTTCTAAATTAACTAAAAAGTTCTTCCTTGTTCTACATGGATATGGACAATTAGCCAGTCAGATTATTCATAAATTTAGAGACTTAGAAACGGACACTTTTATCCTTGCGCCAGAAGGTTTTTCTCGTTTTTATTGGAACGAAAAAAAGGGCATTGTTGGCGCCTCTTGGATGACAAAAGCAGATCGCTTATCAGAAATTGAAGACTATTGCAATTATATTGAGCATCTTTATTATCACTACAAAAACCAACTGTCGGAAGAGGTAGAAATAAATATTCTTGGATTTTCTCAAGGTGGTGCAACTGCTGTTCGTTGGATCGAACGAAATCGTCCTAAATTTAACAATCTAATCTTATGGGGGGCAGCCTTCCCAACAGATTTGGCTTACCTACCTATGAAAGATTACTTACAAGACAAAAAACTCTATGTTGTTTATGGAAAAGAGGATGAATACTTAAGTGCTGAGAGAATCAAAATGCATGATATGTTTACTCAACAGCAAGGCATTGAATTTGAGATGATTTGGTTTGAGGGTAAGCATGTAATTGATCGAGCTGTTTTGCACGATTTGGTGGATCGGCTTTAATTTAATAATTTGAAGATTTGAAAATGAATTTATAGGGAGTATATCATTTTCAAATCTTCAAATTTGTACGTTTTTAATCCGAAGGTTCACAAAGTAAATTAACAATTATCTAAAACTCCAATCGTACTGATCGACTTCTAGGAGACATTTCTTGAGTAAATCGATGCCATTCCGAATATCCGTTTTGTCAGACATTTCTATCACTTGATGTACATTACGACAAGGAATAGAAATACAACCTGCAATTGCCCCATTCGTACCTCGACGTTGAATTCCTGCGGTATCTGTTCCTCCACCTGTCAACACCTCTGGTTGCCATTGTATTTTATGATTATTAGCAGTTTGTTTCATAAAGTTCACCATTCTATAATCACAGATCGTTGAACTATCCATAATTTTGATGGCACAACCTTTACCTAGAGAGGTAATGCGTTCGTGCGCTTGAGAACCAGGCACATCAAAAGCGATGGTTACATCTATCCCAAAACCAAAATCAGGATTGACTTGTTGAGCAGCAACACTTGCTCCTCTAATCCCCACTTCTTCTTGAACAGTAAACACTCCATAAACATCATAAGGAACAGGCGTATCTTTCAATTCTCTCAATGTTTCATAAAGCATATAAACCGCCAAACGATTGTCCAAAGATTTTGAGTTGACACAGTTTCCCATTTCAATTAACTCACGTTCTCTAGTAATAGAATCGCCAACATTAATCAACAATTCCACTTCCTCTTGACTCATTCCTGTATCAATAAAGTAATCTTTGATACCCAAAGGCTTACCTCGTTCTGCAGCGCTTAACAAATGAATTGGCTTACAGCCCATACAGCCTACCACATCTTTTTTCCCGTGAATAATAACACGTTGAGCGGTCAATGTTTTGGGATCAAAACCACCTAAAGTATGAAAGCGAATAAAACCACCTTCCTCAATGTGCGTCACAATGAAACCAATTTCATCCATGTGCGCTCCAATCATAATTTTTTTTGCATCCACCCCTTGCTTTGTACCTTTTTTTACTGCATATACGTTGCCCATTGCATCCGTATAAACATCATCCACTAAAGGAGCAATCATTTCCATTATTACAGCACGCAAACGCTGTTCAAAACCAGGAGCCGCAGGGATTCTACAAAACTCACTCAGCAAGGCAACATCAATCATTTTATATTATATTTATAGGATAATTTATATTAAAATGTATTATTATATTAATAATCAACCATTCAGAAATCATTTTTTAGGCTGCTATAAGCTGAAAATGTTTCCTCATATCTTCATAATAAAACACATTTCTAAGAAGAACAAATTAAGTAAAAAAACAACGTTCTAACGAATTATAATTCATCTCTTTTGTTTTTATTTTGTTAAAACTAACTATTCTAAGAAATGAACTAGCACTTGTTTCTATTCCTCTAATGCTTTCCCCTCTGTTAATCCTCTCCTGTCGCCGCTTTAACCCCATCGCCTGTTGTAACGGCACGTCGAGTAGGATAAGCAAAATCCATATCTCCATTTGCAGGGTCATTAAATTGGTCTAGGATTTTTTCCCAAAGATAACTGGTTGTATTACGACGACGCTTCGGTTCACATAAATAACGCATCGTCAAAAGCACTCCACTAGCTTCTACCTTCGTATAAACAATTGGTGTTACTTTATGATAATAAATTAAATATTGTCCTGAGGCAGATTGCAATTCTTTTCTGGCATGCTCACTCACTTTTGGAGCATGTTCGTTCAGTGTTTCTTGCAATACTTCTTTGCATTTTTTCCAATTGCTCTCAAAAGTAACTAGAACTTGAATTTCGTTCCAAATATAATCCAAGCCTTCATTGTAATTTGCCAAAGGTGCTTTAAATATTTTGGAATTGGGAATATGAATAATCCGCCCAGTACTCTGCTCATCTCCAACCCAATTCCCCACTTCTACTATCGAAAACTGAAACAAATTAATATCTACAACATCTCCAATTTGGTTTTCGACCTGAATCCGATCCCCTACTTTAAATGGTTTTTGAACCAAGATAAAATACCAACCTGCCATATTTACTATCGGATCTTGAAAAGCAATCGCTAAACCAGCGGATAGCAAACCTAAGTAGGTCGCAAAATCGCCAAATTGATTTGCCCAAACTAAAGCAATTCCAACAATTCCAATCAGATAAATGGCATAGTTTGCACTTTTTCTCCAAGCATAACGCATGGCTAAATCACTCTGCAATTTCATGATAGAACGAGTGATAACTCGTTGAATCAACCACAGAAGCACTACTAATACGATTGTTGTTAACGCTTTACTTTCTGTTTCGGTTAATCCATTAGAAAACCGTTGAAACCATTCTATTATTGTGTCCATTTTTTTAGTTAATCACAAGTACAATTATATTTATTCCCTAAGTCTATTACTGTGATAATGATAGGATCTCGATCACAATCGCCTACAATTACACGAACATGCTGGCGATCTCTTGTTGTTCCTTCATAAGCAATAGAGGCACATCGTCCCGCTTGAGCAGGTTTATTCTTTCTATAATTAATCTTATCTTGATTAATTACTTCTTGAATTTCAAAGGCATCAATCTCTCGGCAGCCCATTCGACAACGAGCATGACGTGTAATTACCACTTGTTTTCCTTTGTAACTTAGGTCTCTTTCTGTAAATTCTTTGGAAGCAATTGGACTTGTTGGCTCTTCTACCTTATGACTTGGTTCACCTATGGTTCCTTTGCTGTCTTTTGCTGCATTGGGAACTGTGTTTTTGTTTGCAGTAGGGTTCTGTGCCACATTCCCATGTTCCAAACCATACTCACAACTATTCAATAATAGGAGTACAATTATTCCAACCATTATTATTCTAAAATAAGGATGCAACAAATATTTTTTTATCATCATTGTTATAATTATTTTGATTCTTTGACAATAGAAGCTATTCAACTTGATAATGTATCAAAGATAAGAGTAGTTCCTTGATTTTTTGTTTTTCTAAAAAATTAGTTCAAAAATCTCAATTGAACAATACAATTGACCAGAAGATTAAATTCTTCAAATCCGAAAAACACTTGCTTTTGTGTTCACTTTTTTGTATTATTGCTGTTTGTTTTTCTAGTTTTTGAAACTAGATTTATTTTTATTGAGAAAAACTAATCATGCCGTTTAAACATAAAAAGAAAATCCAAGAAATTTTAGCCATGGATTTTGAAACCTATGCTAAGTTTTTAAAAAAGGAAATCTTGCGCGCTGCCAATTTTGGTGAGTTAGATGCTGTCATTTGTGGCAACCGTGAATTTCCAGAAAAAAACGCAAAAGATCAAAATAAATCGACAAAAGGTAAAGAATCTGCTTTTATTATAATGGGTGCTTTTGTTGGCGATTTAGCTGTCTATTTCAAAGAAAACAAAGCAAAACCAGGCTTTGCAAAAGGCAAGTGCTTTTTTGAAGCAACAGAAGAGGGCATCAAAATGCATATTGCAATTAATGCAGGAAAAGGAAAACCTGATAAAATCACCAAAGCAGGTAGGAAACTATGGGCTAGAGCAGGCATTCAACCTCATTTTCACAAAGAGAAATTACCCTTCTTGGACGCTGCTTTAGATCAAGTTAATGTAGGAGAAACCGAATTAGTCAAAGTTGTCGATATAGAAAATGATAACCAAGATATTAAATTGGTTAAAAACAATTACCTTAAAGCAAGAAAAGTATTGCAAGATCGTGTATTGCCCTTAGTTAGTAATAAAGAAACGTTAGATGTAGTATATACTAATCAACATTTCAAAATTGCTAAGGTATGCCTCAGAAATGCAGCAAGTTTTTTAAATAAATTTGACGAAGTAGACGCAGAAATACAAACTACTTATCAAAAAGAAATTACGCTTATACGCACAGAATATCCAAAACTTAAACGCATTGCTGCTAAAATCAAGCAAGCTTTAATGGCAACCAATGCAGTAGACATTAATTTAAATACAACTAGTACTTCCAATGCTCAAGAAGAGGGTATCAAAAAATCGTTGAATGCCTTGGATAAAGAATTTGAAAAATTAGGCTTATTAAAGCAACAAGCAGAAGAAGCTTTAAAGTATTTTGACACTTTATAAAATAACCATTACTTTATAACTCATTTACGCAAGAGCTAAGCGTAGCGAATAATTGTTTAAGTACAAATTGAACTTATGATCACTTATCTAAGACTTCTTAAGCAATAGCTTAGGAGCAAGTGACTTAGTTAATTTCATACGTAAATCAGTTATAATATACTTTAGTCCCTAAATAAGACGACCATGAATAAGCAAAAAATCATTGCTATTTATCAAGAAATGTTGGCTAGTATTAATATTATTAAAAATAGTGGTCAAAGCCTGTCCAGTGGTGAAGCTATTCAACTAGCTCAATTAGAAGAAATTACTGCCGAACTAAAAGAAAAAGCAGAGGCAGCTGGTTTTGGAGAAGAATTAATTGCAGATAATACAGTTCCTGTTAATTCTTCAGATGACTTATTTCAATTGATTGAAACATCGGCCTGTAGTGCTGATATTCGCAAAGCATTAATAACAGTAGTTGGCAAAAATTATGTTGCAGATGGCTTAAGTCGTAAAAAACTTTGGGATGTGCTTCAGATTTTTGATAAATTCTATCTAGCCAATGTGGAAACAGTCTCTGCGGTTACGGTTAATAGTAGAATGAAAGGAGACTGGGAAAGAGTATTCGGAACTGGAAAGTACGAACTAAAATTATTAGCAATAGCTTATCAAAATTCGGCTAAAGAGGCACTTCTCAAAGAAATTAAAGCACTATCTCCTAATAATTGGAATACAAGTATTGTTAATTTAGACCAATCTTTTCAAGCTTTTTTTAAAGGCAAAAAATCTTGGTTGGACTCTGCTGATGACATAAAACATGCTCCTAGCCAACTCAAAATTGACGCTTATGAATTTCCTCTAATTCCAGATCGTTTTAAAGGTAAATTTGTCTCCTTCACGGGTGGAAAAGTGCAAATTAGTGGCAAAATAGCTTTGATTGATCCGATTACAATCAACAACCAAGAGAAGTTCTTAAATGGTCTTATTGTTGACTTTGAACAGGTTCTAAAAAGCAGCATCAATATCAAAGCCTTTCAAGGAACAATGCCTTCTTTAGGAGGTGGTTCTGCAACTGCCATTAGCAAAGGAGTAACCCTTGATTTAGGATACGTTTTATTAACACTAAAAACAGATGTCGGCAAAATTAGCTTTCAACCTGGTTTGTCCGATAATGATGTCAAACTTGACAAAGATGGTAACGAAGAAATTGATGACAAGGGAAATAAAAAACAAGTTGGTCGCGGTCAAAAGATAAAAAATAGATCCAAATT
>ENA-ORXM01001882-ORXM01001882.1-marine-metagenome-genome-assembly--contig:-NODE-1882-length-26930-cov-3.925856_pt1 | contig 26930 bp, 19 predicted proteins | sample MGYA00237867_ERZ511480 | MGnify/ENA primary metagenome ERZ511480 (study PRJEB26309, sample SAMN06266103) | marine metagenome | isolation source: Algal blade | place: United Kingdom:Sidmouth, United... | reverse complement strand
CGAAGATACTTTTTCGACACTAAAGCTTCGACTAAGCTGGGGTATTACCGGTAACCAAGATGGTCTGGGCTACGGTCAATTCATTAATAGAACCCGCTGGCGACAAAATGCAGCTGGGTCGACCGCCCTCGGAATTAACGCCGGTTCAGAAATATCGGCTCCCGCTACGGCAGAGGTCGCTTTTGCAAACCCTGATTTAAAATGGGAATCGACCGCACAATATGGCTTAGGGCTTGATTTTGGCTTCAACAACGATCGTTTTACAGGTAACATCGATGTATATCGAAAGGAAACAACGGATATTCTTCTAAATCTACCCGCAGTACAGCCCGCAACTGCACCTTTTGTTTTTCAGAATGTTGACGGTACCATCGTTAACCAAGGCGTTGAACTAGCACTCGATTACGATATTGCACGGTCCGAGGACTTCGATTGGAACGTGAACTTCAATATTTCGTACAACCAAAACGAACTTACCAACTATGATGGCCCGGATATACAGGCCGGTAACCTATATGGCCAGGGGCTTACTGGTACCACATCACAAATTTTGACCGATGGAAAACCACTTTTCACCTATCAGTTGCGCTTGGTTGATGAAAACTTCAATGTAGATACCGATCCAACGATACTGGATAGATCGGGTCTACCGACCATTGTATCAGGTTTATCTACAAGTGCACGGTATAAGAACTGGGATGCTTCTCTATACTTCTCAGGTCAATTTGACTTTTATGTTTATAATAACACGGCCAACGCCTTGTTTGCCTCCCCTCAGATAGGAAGTAGAAATAATCTCAAAAGCGTTGTTGATAATGGCATTACACTTTCAGCCACCAACCCAAGTACATTTTTTCTGGAAAAAGGAGACTTTGTCAGACTTCAAACGGCTTCGATTTCTTACAATGTACCTTTAGATGGAGAAGGATTGTTCCAATCAATGCGTCTAAGCGCAGTTGGACAGAATTTATTTTTGATTACGGACTATAGCGGGCTTGATCCAGAGGTAAGCACTTCGGATATTCCTGCGAACGGATTGCCCTCTGCTTCAATAGATTACCTTTCGTATCCTAGGCCGAGAACGTTTAGTTTTGGAGTTAATGTTACCTTTTAAATAAAAAATATTATGAAAAAAATAGTTAATTATTTATGTCTGATGCTTCCGACGGTATTGATTTTTTCTTGTACCGATTTGGAAATAGAAGCAACAGATTCGTTGATCAGTGATGGTTTTGCAGGTGTTGCAAACGTTCAGGGTGAGGTTGCGAACATCTCGAATATTATCGCTGGAGGAAACTTGGGAAATCAAGATGGTCTCTATGCTCTAAATGAAGTATCTACCGATGAATATGTTGTAGCTACGCGCGGAACCGATTGGGGCGATAACGGTAGATGGTTAGCCATCCATCGCCAAACTTGGAATGCAGACTTACAGGACATTAGATTTTGTTGGCAAAATTTAAACAGTATTACTATTAATGCTACACGCACCATAAGTGAACAAAGTGTTACCACTTCGGAAGGAGATGTCACAGAACTTAAAGCGGCCGCTAGATTTTATAGGGCTTGGGCCATGTCTTGGATACTCGACATGTGGAGACAGGTGCCTTATAGAGATGTAAATTTACCGAATAGCGCAGTACCAACGGTACTCACGGGTCAAGTAGCTATTGATAGTATCGTAGCCGACCTTAATATAGCAATACGAGATCTTCCTGAGGTGGGTGCCGCTGACGGGATAGACCAAAAATCATCGCCCACCAAGGCCGCTGCAAATCATCTATTAGCTAAGGTACATTTAAATAAGCACGTTTACCTTGGAACATCCCCAGAATCTTCCGATATGCAGACTGTCATCGACGCAGTAGATGAAATTACCGCCGATGGATACTCTTTGGCCGCATCTGGCGATTTCTTCGATATTTTTAGGCCCAGCAACGATGTAGAGACCATCTGGTGGTCTCCAGCGGATGCTGGTCCAAGAATATGGTATACCTTGCACTACAGCCAGAACTCTCCTGGTAATGATGGTGGTGGTTGGAACGGTTTTACAACGCTTTCAGAATTCTACCAATTATTTGAAGGAGACCCTGACTCAAATTACGTGGGTGATGGACAGGAAGAACGTAGAGGTTGGGTTCCCGACGCTACTACTGCCAATGCCGATAATCTCGGTATTGGATACGGTTTTTTAATCGGTCAACAATATGAACAAGATGGCACTCCTTTAGATGCAAGACAGGATGTAGGCGGAGTTCCCCTTGTGTTTACAAAGGAAGTTGAAAAACCTGAATATACAGCTCCTGGAGACAATGCCGTACTTGAAACTGCTGGAACGAGAATGTTGAAATATCATCCCAATGAAGAAGGAGGGGATAGAAGAACCCATATCGTTAAGTACAGATATGCCGATGCCTTTTTAATGAAGGCGGAAGCTATGTTCAGAATGGGTGCCGACGTAACCGCTATGATTAATGAATTACGGGTCATACGGGGAGCATCTGAATTACCCACAGTAGGAGAAACTGATCTATTGGCAGAACGGGGTAGGGAAATGTATGCGGAAGTCACCAGAAGACAGGATTTAATCAGGTTCGACCAATACCTGAGAGCTTGGAATCTGAAGGAAACCGGTGACGACCATTTGAAAATATTTCCGATACCGATTGCAGATATTCTTGCTAACCCAAACTTGACACAAAACCCCGGGTACTAATATTTTTAACTATTTAAGTGTTTTTGAAGGCCGTTCTTTTGAACGGTCTTCTATTTTTTCCTTATATATTAATAGCATCTGAACTGGCTATACCAGTTTTACTTTGATTCGAATGAGGTCAAAAAATGCTAATGTTAACTTAAAGTTCGAACAAGTTCTCTTTAAGAATAACTATCTTGTATAGCCTTTTCGTACTCCTATTATGGCCCAGATCATCATGAAATCGAAATCAAAAAAAGACCAGCTCCGCATAAATCATTTCTTGCTTTTACTACTAATTTTCTTGTCTCTTTCGTGCAACGAAAAAAAAGAGGAAAAGCTTGTCGATAACAATAATAATAATACTTCCGAGAAACTATTTTCAATGCTTTCCCCGGAGGAAACGGGAATAGATTTCGTCAACACCGTTGAAAACCAAAAGAACTTCAACATTTTCAAATACCGGAATTTTTACAATGGAGGTGGTGTGGCCATAGGCGACATCAATAATGACGGGCTTCCCGACATTTATATGTCCGCAAATATGAAACAAAACCGACTCTATCTCAACAAAGGAGATTTTCAGTTCGAGGATATTTCGGAAAAAGCGGGTGTAATGGGCAATAAGCCCTGGTCGACTGGAGTAGTAATGGTCGACATCAATGCCGATGGCCTTCTGGATATCTATGTCAGCAATGCCGGAAATATGGAAGGCAACAATCACGACAACGACCTCTACATAAATAACGGTGACCTAACTTTTAGTGAAAGGGCCAAAGAATTTAATCTGGCGGAAACAGGCTTTTCGACCCATGCCTCTTTTTTCGACTATGATAAAGACGGTGATCTTGATGCCTATATTTTAAACAACAGCAATATTCCGATAAGTAGTCTTGGTTACGCGGAGCAACGCGAGGTACGCGCACAGGATTGGGAAGGGGTACCCGAAATTTTTAGGGGTGTAGGAGACATGCTACTCAGAAACGACGGAGGCAAATTTACCGATGTGAGTGAAAAAGCAGGTATTTATGGGAGTTTGATCGGTTTCGGTCTAGGGGTGATGGTAAGTGACATCAATGATGACCTGTACCCCGACATCTATGTTTCTAACGATTTTTACGAACGCGATTACCTGTACATCAACCAAAAGAATGGCACTTTCAAGGAGCAAATCAAAGACTGGACGTCGCATCTATCGTTATCGGCAATGGGTATCGATATGGCAGATATTAACAATGATGGCCATGCCGATATCTTTATTACCGATATGCTTCCGGAACACGACCAAAGAGTAAAATCGGTGATGGAATTTGAGGGCTACAATATTTTTAAGCTTAAACAAAGTAAGGATTTTTATCAGCAGTACATTCAAAACACCCTTCAGCTGAACAACGGCAACGGTTCTTTTTCCGAAATCGCTCATTATAGCGGAGTGGGAAAAACCGATTGGAGCTGGGCGGGCCTTTTGTGGGATATGGACAACGATGGGCTTCGCGACATCTATATTACCAATGGCATCAACCACGATCTGACCGATCTCGATTTTGTGGATTTTTTTGCCAATGAGATTATCCAAAAAATGGCACTGACGGGCAAAAAAGAATCTATCGACTCCATCATCAATAAAATGCCTATAAAACCCCAGCCCAATTATACCTATCAAAACAATGGGAATCTAACCTTTAAAAATACTTCCGTAGCCTGGGGTCTGGAGCTTCCGAGTATGTCGAACGGGGCGGCATACGGCGATCTCGATAACGATGGAGATTTGGACTTAGTGGTCAACAACGTAAACATGAAGGCGTTTATATACCGGAACAATAGCGAAAAAATATCCGCCAACAGCTACCTAAAATTGAAATTCGAGGGTGGTAAGGATAATAGATTCGCCATCGGAACTGCCGTTAAGCTCTACTTTGAAGACGATGTAATTCTTCAGGAGTTGATGCCGTCGCGCGGTTTTCAATCCTCCATGGATTATGTAATGACCATAGGGCTCGGTAAAACTGAGAAAATAGATTCCCTTCGCGTTATTTGGCCCGATGGCAGTACGCAAAAACTGACCGATGTGAAAACCGACCAGCAGTTACTCCTAAAACAGGCCGACAGCGATAAAAAATATATTCCTGTTAAACGTAAAAAAAAGAAAGGGCTGATAAGGGAAATACAAGAAAGCAACTTGGTAGCACATCAGGAAAATGTCTATCAGGATTTTAATTACGAAGGCCTTCTTTCAAAATTGATTTCACAAGAAGGACCGGCCTTGGCCATTGGCGATGTCGATAAGGATGGTAATGAGGATATTTTTATTGGTGGCGCCAAAAGGCAATCAGGAACCTTATACTTGCACCGGGGGGCTGGCAATCTTAAGCCCATTTCACTAGGTATCGATAGCGACCTCGAAGATACGGCTGCAGCCTTGTTTGATGCGGACGGCGATGCCGATCTTGACTTGATGGTCGGCACGGGCGGCAACGAGGTAACGAACAAAATACCTATCGGGCACGGCTGTACCTGAACAATGGAAATGGCAATTTCACTAAATCGAATAACAAACTGCCCTCAGCTTTTACTAATATTTCGGTAATTTCCCCTAATGATTTCGATCAAGATGGAGATATTGATGTGTTTATCGGATCCCGAAGTGTTGTCGGAACTTATGGGGTCGACCCCAAACACCTGTTTCTTGAAAATACCGGTGATGGCAACTTTGTCGATGCTACCGAACGTCTCGCGTACGACCTAAAAGATGCCGGCATGGTCACAGATGCCGTTTGGGCCGATACCGACGGGGACGAAAAAAAAGACCTGGTTACTACCTCGGAATGGGGAATCCCTAAAATTTATAAAAATTCAGGGAGACGCTTGGCTAAATTACCTTCTTCCCTAGACAGCCTTTCCGGATGGTGGAACACGGTTGCCTCGGCCGATTTAGACAAAGACGGTGACGCCGACCTTATTCTGGGTAACCAAGGCGGCAACGTTTCCTACAAAGCATCTGCAGAACAGCCGATGAAACTTTGGGTCAACGACTATGATAATAACGGAACGCTTGAACAAATCATTTCTCAAAATTACGATGGAAAGGATTATCCGTTACATCAAAAAAAGGAGATGACGGGCCAAATCGTATCGCTTAAAAAACAGAACCTCAAAGCTTCGGAATATGCAAAAAAAACTGTAGAAGAACTTTTTCCGAAGAACATGTTTGAAAATACAATTGTCAAGCAAGCCAATACCATGGAGTCCGTCGTTGCCGTAAACGAGGGAAATGGAAATTATACGATAAAAAAACTGCCTTCCCGTGTGCAGTTGTCATGTATTTGCGGCATCAGTTGCGCCGATATCAACGACGATGGTCATCTCGACCTAATCATGGGCGGAAACAACTTTGAGTTCAAGCCCCAATATTCTAGACTTGATGCAGGTTATGGAAACGTATTGCTGGGCGATGGACAAATGAACTTTGAATGGCAAGGTTACGCTGATAGCGGTTTTTTTATCAAGAACGAGATAAAACATCTTGCCCTGTTCAACGATAAGAACGGTAAAAAATATCTGATTGCCGCCCTTAATGATGATAAACCTAAGATTTTTGCTCTTGATGAATAGACATTTTAGTCTTACCCTATCCGCCGTATTGCTAATTGCTTGTGAAAACATAGGAGGCGATGTTTTTAAAAATCCCACACCAGACAAAACGGGTATTACATTTACCAATACCGTTACACCTACCGAAGAGCTTAACATCTTGGACTATCTTTATTTTTATAACGGTGGGGGCGTTGCCCTAGGCGATATAAACAACGACAGTCTTCCAGATATCTTTTTTTCGGGAAATCAGACAAAAAATAAATTGTACCTCAACAAAGGAGGACTTAAATTCGAGGATATTACCGAAAAAGCCGGGGTTTCAGGAAACAGCACATGGAACACCGGAGCCGTCATGGGCGATTTGAACGGCGACGGCTTGTTAGATATCTATGTATGTGCGGTAGTGGGTATAAACGGTTTCAACGGTTACAATGAGCTTTACATCAATAATGGTGATTCTACTTTTACCGAAAGTGCCGCGGAATACGAACTCGATTTTGATACCTATAGTTCTTCGGCAGCTTTTTTGGATTACGACCTCGACGGCGACCTCGATATATATCTATTGAACCATGCGGTGCATACTCAAGAATCGTATGGGAAGGCCGATCAGCGTTTCAAGCGAAATATGCAGACGGGGGATAAATTACTTCGTAACGATTCGGGAAAATTTACCGATGTGAGCGAAGAAGCTAACATCTATGGAGGTAGCAACGGCTATGGTCTCGGTCTGGCGATATCGGATTTCAATCAAGATGGTTGGCCCGATATCTATGTGGGCAACGATTTTCATGAAGACGATTACTATTATTTGAACAATGGCGACGGTACGTTTACCGAAAGCTTAAGGGATTATTTTGGGCATACCAGTCGCTTTTCAATGGGCAATGACGTAGCGGATATCAATCATGATGGCTGGCCCGACCTAATCTCCCTCGATATGTTGCCCGAAGACGAAACGATCTTAAAATCTTCTCAGGGCGATGATGACGTGCAGGTCGAGAAATTGAAAACACAAAAGTACGGTTACCATTACCAATTTACCAGAAACATGCTCAACATCAACCAAAAGAACGGAACCTTTCTTGAAACGGCACTACTGAGCGGTCTAGCCGCTACGGATTGGAGCTGGAGCGCACTTTTTGGGGATTACGACCAAGATGGCAAGCAAGATCTGTTTGTTTCGAACGGTATTCCCAAGCGCCCGAACAATCTTGACTTTCTCAATTTTGTTAGCAGCGAACAGATTCAAAACAAAATTAACAATACTAAACTGGTCGATCAACAGGCCTTGGAGATGATGCCTTCGGGAAAAATGCACAATTACGTATTTAAAGGAGGTGAAAATCTGGTTTTTGAGGATATGTCGGGCAAATGGATAGAAAACGACACTTTGGTATCGGGAGCAACGGCCATGGGCGACCTCGATAATGACGGGGACCTCGATTTAGTAATCAATAATCTCAACAGTACCGCTACATTATATATAAATAACACCAACGAAGCAGCGCATTACTTAAAGTTAAAATTTGAATATCAGGATAAAAATCCATTAGGCGTGGGAACCAAAGTGTTCTCGTATCACAATGGAAAATTACAGTACAAAGAGTTGTATTCCGTCAGGGGATTTCAGGCCTCCTCGCAACCTATCATTCATTTTGGATACGGAAAATCGGAAAAAGTAGATTCGCTTAAAATAGTTTGGCCGAACAAAACCTATCAAGTCTTGCGAAATATTGAAATCAACCAAACCCTGACCATAAACCCTGAAAACACAAAGCCTTTTGCGTATGCTTCGCTTCAACCCAAAACAGAACCGATTTTTGCAATTGTCAAAGAAAACCTAGGTATCGATTTTGAGCATAAAGAGGATAACTATATCGATTTTAATCGCCAGAAACTGATTCCGTATCAAATTTCCGACCGGGGGCCGGCGACGGCCATCGGCGACATCGACCAAGATGATAAAGCCGATATTTTTTTAGGTGGTTCCAAGTTCATTCCGTCTAAAACCTATATTCAAAAAGATTCCACCTTTCTGGAGCAAAAAATTCCCTCGATTGCCAAAGATTCTATCAAAGAGGATATTGCGGCCGTTATCGCCGATTTTAGCGGCAATGGCAAAAATGACCTGTTCATCGGATCGGGCGGGGGCGACTTCTTTAATGAAATGCAACCCTTGACCGATTCATTTTATGTCAGGCGCGATTCCATATTTGAAAGGGCACCCTTACCGGAGTATTTTGAAAATGCTGCGGTTCTGGCTCCCTGCGATTTCGACAATGACGGCGATCTGGATGTTTTCGTCGGCAACCATGCGGTAACGAACGATTTTGGACAAATACCGAACTCTTTACTCTTGAAAAATGAGAGTGGCGAGTTTTCCCCAATGGAAAACAGCTCTTTGCAAAGTGTTGGGATGGTGACGCATGCGGTCTGGGACGATTTCGATGCCGACGGAGTGAAAGACTTGATCGTCGTCGGGGAATGGATGGCCCCTACATTCTTTAAAAACCAAGACGGTCGACTAATCAAATCCGAATTGATTGGGCACGACCTTCAGGGCCTTTGGCAAAGTATCGTTCCCTTCGACATCGATAACGATGGCGATACGGACTACCTTTTGGGAAATTGGGGTACCAATAATAAATTTAGGGCGTCGAACGAGTTTCCGATGAAAATGTACTATCACGACTTCGACCAAAACGGACAGACCGAAACCGTAACCGCCATCGAAAAAAACGGAACGTATTACCCGCTTGAAGACTTGGACCGCCTAGCGGCACAACTGGTTTCGTTGAAAAAGAAATTCAAAGCCTATAGTGACCTAGCGGGGAAACCCATAGATGAAATTTTTGAGAAAGAAACCCTGAACCGGGCGACCGTTCTTCGGGTAAACGAGCTACATTCCGGCTTTTTGAGGAACGATGCCGGGAAATTCAGTTTTGTACCCTTTCAAAACGAACTACAGGTTTCCCCCATTTTGGCTTTTTTACGCTATGATTTCGATTACGACGGAAAGGAAGAAGTGCTGGCGGCCGGTAATTATTTTGGGGTAAAGCCCTATCACGGCCGGTTCGATTCTTTTCCTGGGGCTTTAATCAAGCAAGAAGACACCATACTTTTGGCCAACAGTATTGGACTCGATCTCGCCCAAAAATCGGTACGCCATCTGAATATACTCTCGCTGGGGAATGACACTTATCTCCTGGTCACAGTAAATAACGGAAAGGCAGAGGTCTACCGCTTACAAGGTAAGAAAGGAGAATAATGAAACACCATTGCAAATGAGACGAATCGGTTGGGTCTTAGCGGTCCTATTTCTGGCGGGTAGCGGGTGGTATCTTTTTATAAGGCCCTATGACTTTTTGGTGAGGTTTCAGGTCAAGGCCCTTCCCGGGGTCATAAATCAATCCGTGAAAACTTGGAGCGCTTCTTTGGAAAATTCGAAAATCCTAGGGAACGAAGAGGCCAATCAGCTTGAACAAATCGTACAATCGAACGATTCTATACATAGATATTTATGGAAATTTTCCGAGACGGTAGATTCGACTTCTACCGTTACGGTATATGTCAAGGATGTAAACCATAGTTTTCAAAACAAACTAGAGATTCCGTTTTCACGGACCGACTTTGAGATAGGCGTTGAAAAGAATCTTCGGGATTTTCTAAATACCTTAAATAATCATCTTGAGGATTTCAAAGTAACAGTAATCGGTGAAGATGAAATCAAATCGACTTTTTGCGCCTACATACCCATAAAAAGCTCACAATTAAAAAAAGCAACAGGAATGATGAAAAATTATCCCCTTTTGGACAGGTTCGTGGCCCGAAATCAAATCCAGACTAATGGCCGACCTTTTTTGGAAGTAACCCATTGGGATAAAAAAAAAGACAGTCTCTCCTACAATTTTTGCTATCCCATCATCAAAACCGATTCGTTACCGAAGAGTAAAAGTATCAAATACAAGGAATTTAAGGCTAAAAAGGCGCTAAAGGCCATTTACAATGGTAACTACATTACTTCCGATAGAGCGTGGTATGCTTTATTGAACCATGCCAAAAAACTCCATATCGAAGTCGACGAACTGCCTATAGAGGTATTTCATACGAACCCCAACTACGGGGGCGACGAACTACATTGGAAGGCTGAAATCTACATGCCGATATCGGAACGTTTACAGAATTGAACATACCGGCTTGTAAGACATCCGTAAAAACAATATCTTCCCAATTTTAAATTTAGCAAAGCATGTATTCCATTGGTTATGATATCGGTAGTTCTTCCATAAAGGCCGCTTTGGTCAATACGACAACGGGTAAAAGCATTGCCCTTGTAAGTGAACCTGAAGTAGAGATGGAAATGCTGGCCGTCGAAAACGGTTGGGCCGAACAACATCCTGACGAGTGGTGGAAGCACATTTGCAAAGCGACCAAAAGACTGATTTCAGAAAATAATATTGAAGCGAAGCAAATTACCGGTATCGGTATTTCTTACCAGATGCACGGTCTCGTCGTTGTCGACCATAACGGTAGCCCTTTACGTCAATCGATTATCTGGTGCGACAGTAGGGCCGTTGAAATCGGACAAGAGGCCTTCGATGAACTTGGTAACGAAAAGTGTTCCAAAACGCTCTTGAATTCTCCTGCGAATTTCACGGCTTCCAAACTTAAATGGGTCAAGGAAAACGAACCTAATGTCTACAATAATATTCATAAGTTTATGCTTCCGGGCGATTATATCGCGTATCGCTTAAGCGGGGTGATCTGCTCAACCATATCTGGATTATCGGAAGGTATTTTTTGGGATTTCGAGAAAAACGATATCGCTACTTGGCTTTTGGCACATTACGGTATCGGCCAAGAACTAGTTCCCGAAATAAAGGATACTTTTTCAGTACAAGGAGAAGTATCTGCGCAGGGAGCTTCTGAATCAGGTCTTGCCGAAGGTACACCCATTTTATACCGTGCAGGCGACCAACCCAATAACGCACTTTCTTTAAACGTATTCGAGCCTGGCGAGGTAGCGGCCACCGGCGGAACATCTGGTGTGGTGTACGCAGTTACAGAGAGCCTTTCGAGCAAGGAAAGTACACGCGTCAACAATTTTGCGCACGTCAATTACGATACCTCGACCACACGCATAGGGAAATTACTTTGTATCAACGGAGCGGGAATACAGTACCGCTGGTTGCTCAACAATCTGTCCGTAGCCTCTTATGAAGAAATGAACGAATTGGCGGCATCGGTACCCATTGGGTCTGACGGGGTAGCAATTCACCCCTTTGGGAATGGGGCAGAACGAATGCTGAACAATAAAACTTTAGGCACCCGATTGTCGAATGTCAATTTGAATAACCACAATAAGGCGCATCTATGTCGCGCGGCATTGGAAGGCATCGCCTTTTCTTTTGTTTACGGAATGGAAATCATGAAATCGGATGGTATCGAGCCTAAAGTCGTCCGTGCCGGAAACGACAACCTGTTTCGCTCCGATATTTTTTCGAATACCATTTCTAGCCTTATCGGACAGGAAATCGAAATCTACAATACGACCGGAGCCATCGGTGCGGCAAGGGCATGCGAATTGCACAAAGGCGATTTCGATACTTTTGGCAAGCGAATTATGGAAAATGATTTCGTTATGCGTTTCGAGCCTTCCGATGACAAAAAGGCGTATGAAAAAGCATATCGAAAATGGAAATTGGAACTGCAAGAAATGCTTAAAAAAGAACAAGATTGAGTCAACTTTTTCACTATTGCAAACTTGATAGTTACCAACAACCAGTTTAAAGTTCAAAACGGTTGCTACAAGAGGTTGGCAATCATTATAATTTAATAACATATTAACTCAACATTATAAATCATGGCACTATTAGGAGACAAAGAGTATTTTAAGGGAATCGGTGAAATCAAGTATGAAGGCAAAGATTCCGATAACCCATTCGCTTACAAATGGTACAACCCAGAACAAATTATAGCGGGTAAATCAATGGGCGAACATTTCAAATTCGCTATCGCCTACTGGCATACCTTCTGTGGCCAAGGTGCTGATCCGTTCGGCCCCGGAACACAGAATTTTCCCTGGGATCAACCTGCAGATGCCGTAGATGCGGCAAAAGCCAAGGCAGATGCAGCCTTCGAATTTATCACCAAAATGGGACTCGATTATTTCTGCTTTCATGACTTCGATCTTGTCCAAGAGGCACCAACCTTTGCGGAATCGGAAAAAAGGCTTTCGACCATCGTTGATTATATAAAAGGCAAGCAAGCCGAATCAGGTGTTAAGCTTTTATGGGGTACGGCGAATTGCTTCTCCAACCCGAGATATATGAATGGCGCATCTACAAATCCGGATTTCAATGTACTGGCACGCGCTGGCGGTCAGATAAAATTGGCCTTGGACGCGACTATAGCGCTGGGTGGCGAAAATTATGTGTTCTGGGGAGGCCGTGAAGGGTACATGTCTCTTTTGAACACTGATTTAAAAAGAGAGCTTGACCATATGGGAAGGTTTTTGGGTATGGCCCGTGATTACGCGCGAAGCCAAGGTTTTAAGGGTAATTTCTTTATCGAGCCTAAACCCATGGAGCCTATGAAACACCAGTACGATTTTGATGCTTCTACCGTGGTAGGTTTTCTTCACCAGCATGGTTTACAAGACGATTTCAAACTGAACCTAGAATTTAACCATGCTACTTTGGCCAATCATACCATGCAACATGAAATGGAAGTCGCAGCTGCCCACGGTATGCTGGGAAGTCTCGATGCCAACCGCGGGGATTATCAAAACGGATGGGATACCGATCAGTTTCCCAATAATATTACGGAAATTACAGAGGCCATGATTACCTTTTTACAAGCTGGCGGACTGCAGGGCGGAGGAATTAACTTCGACGCAAAGTTACGAAGGAACTCTACCGATATGGAAGATGTCTTTCATGCCCATATCGGAGGTATAGATACTTTTGCGAGAGGGTTGATCACTGCCGACAGAATTTTGACCTCCTCATCTTACGAATCGTTGCGTAAAGAACGGTACAGTTCGTTCGATGCCGGAAAGGGAAATGATTTCGAAAACGGAAAACTCGACTTTAAAGATCTCTATGATATTGCCAATGAAAATGGGGAGTTGGAACTTCAAAGCGGCAAGCAGGAATTGTTCGAGAATATCATAAATCAATACATCTAAGGATAACTTTTAAAACGAAAAATCAGAAAGGGCCTCGAAATTATTGAGGCCCTTTTTTTGTTCCGAATTATTTCGCAAAGTAAATATAGATGCTAATTACAATCAAGCAAACAGCGATACCGCCTTGCTTGACGTATTTATAGGGTTCTATTGCCACTTGCTTGGTGTATTCTTGTACATACGGGGTTTCTCTGGGATAAAACTTACCTATCAACAGCATAATACCAACATTCAATAAAAACAGTATGAGATTCACGTGTAGAAAATGGGGGTATGCATCGGCCTCAACAAGCCTCAAAGCCGCCTCATCTACCACGCCTGACGCTTTCGCTTCTTCCAGTGCGCTATTAACTAAATTCGGTTTGAGAACAAATTGACTGATAATATATAAAATCGATCCCGAAAGAATTCCGATTTTTGCCGCAATAGCTGGAACTCTTTTCGTTAAATATCCCACAATAATAATTGTCAATATCGGTATGCTGTAGATGCCATTAATTTCTTGCAAATAATTAAAAAGACTACCTGCTTCAGCGATTAAAGGTGCTATGAACATAGCCGCTAGTGCCAAACAGATTCCAAATATTTTTCCGTATTTCACAACCGTTGACTCCGAGGCCTCCGTATTGATGTGTTGCTTATAAATATCTATGCCGAAGAGGGTTACGGAACTGTTCAACACACTATTGAAAGAACTTAGAATGGCACCGAAAAGAACCGCGGCAAAGAATCCGACCAATGGTTTTGGGAGAACGGCACGCACTAGTTCGGGGTAGGCAAGATCACTTGAGTCCAGTCCACCTTCAAAATAATAGTAAGCAATCATTCCCGGCAATACCAGTATCAAAGGGCCCAAAATCTTTAAAAAAGATGCCAACAACAGGCCTTTCTGCCCTTCAGCTAAATTTTTAGCGCCTAAGGCACGTTGAATTATCTGCTGATTGGTACCCCAATAGAAAAGCTGTACGAGCATCATGCCTGTAAAGATTGTGGAAAACGGTACTTCTTGCCCGGGCTCTCCCGTAGAATCGAATCGTTCTGGGCTTGCTGCCATCATCATTCGCAAACCTTCCAAGGCATCTCCATCACCTATCGCCATAAGCCCAAAAATCGGAATCAAAATACCCCCGATAATCAGTCCAACCGCGTTGATACTATCTGAAACAGCAACCGCTTTCAACCCGCCAAAAACTGCATAGATAGATCCGATGATGCCTATTCCCCAGATGCAAATGATAAGCGCGCTGTCATCTGAAACATTGAGAAGACCTGGCACGTCGAACATGCCGCTTATGGCCACAGATCCCGAATATAGGATCACCGGTAAAAGCACAACTACATAACCGGTAAGGAATAGTCCGGATGTAATGGTCTTCGTAGCTACGTCAAACCGACTGGCCAAAAATTGGGGAACAGTGGTCAAGCCCCCCTTTAAATACCTGGGCAACAAAAATATTGCCGTTACTACCATTGCAATTGCGGCCAACGTTTCCCAGGCCATGACCGATAGACCATCTTTGTAGGCGCTTCCGTTCAGGCCTACAATTTGCTCGGTAGAAAGGTTTGTCAACAATAACGAACCTGCTATTACGCCAGCGGTCAGACTTCTACCGCCCAAAAAATAGCCGTCGGAAGATTTTTCGTCGGTCGTTCGCGTTGCAAAATAGGCTATCAGGGCCACCATAATCGTGAAGCCTAAAAAAGAAAGTATTCCTATCATTTCTGTTGTTCAGTTTGATTATTGTGGATAAATATATCGGATTATTTACGAACTATTCAAAAATTAAACGGTAATCTAGTAAAATCCAAATCGAGATCGGCATACGAACGAATCTATTGCCAAAATGTATTTTATTTTCTTTTTCACTTCTCAAAAATTTTATTACGACACCGGCCAAAAAGTGTTTGGTCGCGAAAGAATACTCAAGTGAAACCGTTTCAAACTGCCACTAAAACACGGTTGCCGAAAAAGGTATTTACATCGAATATTTCGAATCGAACCACCTAGATTATTTGTTAAGAGTCTTGATAAGAAATTAAATTAATGTAATTTTGCATACTATTTTTTAGAGAATCTGCATCCGATAAATAGGATTGTATTCTCCTAAAATACAGCTACTTGACAAATTAACTTTCAGAAGGTTAACCATCATAAAATAAAATTGAAGAAAGATGAAGAAGATTTCGATTGTATGTTTGATCTCGCTTTTCTTGCTTTCCTGTAGTAGGGAAGAAAAACAGGAACCCTTAGAAATTGGGCCCGAGGATCTACACGCCTCGGTCGACAAGGTAACCGAAATTATGATCCATGATATCTTTTCGCCCCCGGTGGCAAGCCGTATTTTTGCCTACCCAAATATTGCGGCCTATGAAATTATGGCACTTGGTAATGATTCGTATGCATCTTTGGCCGGACAGGTACGTGATTTGAACGCTATTCCTAAGCCCGACACTACCAAAACCATCAATTATAATGTCGCGGCCATGGTCGCGCATATGGAGCTGAACAAAAGGCTGATTTTTTCTGAAGATAGAATGGAAATGCTCCGTGATAGCCTTTACACTGCTTGGGAACGGAAAAACCCATCTTTGTTCAGTGCTTCAAAAGAGTATGGATTAAAGGTCGCCGACCATATTGGGGAATGGATGGGTAAAGACAACTATGCCCAGACCCGTACCATGCCTAAATTCACGGTCGATGCCGATGATCCGACGCGATGGCAACCTACCCCACCTGCTTATATGGATGGTATCGAACCCCATTGGAATAAGATTCGCCCATTTGTAATAGATTCGGCACAACAGTTCAAACCATCGCCCCCACCCGACTTCTCTATGGAAGAAGGTTCAGATTTTTACAAAGAACTAAAGGAAGTGTACGATATCAGCAATCAGATTACCGAAAAGGGTGATACCTCCGAAGAGATTCAGATTGCGCAGTTCTGGGATTGTAATCCCTACGTTTCGGTAACGAGAGGTCATTTGATGTTTGCTACAAAAAAAATCACTCCCGGTGCGCATTGGATCGGTATTACCAAAATTGCAGCCAGAAAAACGAACAGTGATTTTGAAAAAACCCTCTACGCCTACACAAAAGCATCAATTGCCATGGCCGATGCCTTTATCAGTTGCTGGGACGAGAAATACCGGAGCAACCTCATCAGGCCCGAGACCCTGATCAACCAACATATCGACGATAGTTGGAAACCTGTTTTACAAACCCCACCTTTTCCGGAATATACCAGTGGCCATAGTGTGGTTTCCGGAGCGGCCTCTATTGCCCTAACCGATGTTTTTGGTGATGATTTTGCTTTTGACGACGATACGGAAGTACCGTACGGATTACCGGTAAGAAGTTTCAAATCGTTCAGGCAAGCGGCAGACGAGGCCGCAATCAGCCGTATGTACGGGGGCATTCATTACCGCGCGGCCGTTGAAATCGGTGTAAGACAGGGACGAGATCTCGGTACATTTGTAATCGAGAACCTCAATATGAAAACAGAAGACGGCATTGCCCTGAACAAAGAGTAGTGAACCAATTGCCAGATGCGTTGCCAATGCAAAAATCTATCAGTTCCCTCGTTGTATTACTCTTCATCAGCTGTGCAAACCATGGGCAACTGACCTATATTACCGAACTTCCGAAAGGGAAAAAAGAAAATTCAGGCCTGACATCCTATGAGAAGAATACCGTTTGGGGCATTGAAGACAGCGGTAACGGTGATTATATTTACAAAATCGATTTTGAAGGTAAAATTTTAAAGGAATTTAAAGTAAAAAATGCGAAAAACCGTGATTGGGAAGATTTGGCCAAAGACAGCAAGGGAAATCTTTATATCGGCGATTTTGGAAACAACGGTAACCGGCGAAAAGACCTCATCATATACAAACTTCCGAACCCCGAAACGGAACCGGGCGATAAAATAGACGCCGAAAAAATCGAGTTCCACTATCCGGAGCAAAAAGACTTTCCGCCCAAAAAAAAGAAAAGAACTTTCGACGCCGAAGCTTTTTTCCACTACGACGACCAACTCTATATTTTCACAAAAAACAGGACCGATCCTTTCACCGGGGAAACATGGATCTATAAGGTTCCCGATAAAAAAGGGGAATACAATGCCAAGTTGATGGGTAAGCTAAAGATTTGCTCCGATTGGAAAACCTGTCAGGTTACCGCTGCCGATATCTCGAAAGATAAGAAAACGATCGTGTTACTAGGCTATGGTAAACTATGGATCCTGACCAATTTTTCCGAGGATGATTTTATCAATGCGGATATCCGAGAAATCGATTTGGGTGTGCGCACGCAGTTGGAATCCGTTTGTTTTATCGATAAAAACACGCTTTTGTTGTCGGATGAAGAGACCGGACCGGAGGGAAGGAACCTGTATTCGTATAAACTTCCGTAATCATACGATTTGGGCCAAAGATGGTTTTAGGTTCTGAAAAACGTTTGCTACGACCCTTAAATTCCTATTTAACTCAGGTCTCTGTCTTTACTCCATTTTTCATATTCTCTTCGAATTCTTTCATCCATCAAGGGATACAATCCAACAATCGACCTTCCTTTCTGAACCTGTTCCAAAACAAAATTCTCAAATAAAGTCATTTCGCTACACGCTTCAGCAACCTCATCTACCAAATGGGCCGGAATGACCATGACCCCATCATCATCGCCCAAAATAATATCACCGGGAAACACAGCTACATCCCCACATGCTATGGGCTCATTAATTGCTATGGCTTGATGCAATGTCAGATTTGTAGGCGCCGAGGGTCTATTGTGAAATGATGGCATATCTAAATCGGCTATTTCGGCAGAATCTCGAAAACCGCCGTCGGTTACTATTCCGGCAACTCCCCTTACCATAAGTCTTGTAGCCAATATCGAACCAGCGGAGGCCGCCCTGGCATCCTTTCTGCTATCGATTACCAAAACCGCTCCTTCAGGACATTCTTCTACGGCAACCCGTTGTAAATGTTTAGGGTCTTGAAATACGGTAATCGGATTCAAGTCTTCCCTTGCGGGGATATAGCGCAGCGTAAAGGCCTGCCCTACCATCGTTGGCCTTCCTTTTCGAAGGGGTTTAACGCCTTGAATAAATTGGTTTTTTAATCCTTTTTTAAAGAGACAGGTTGCCACTGTCGCGGTACTTACCGTAGCCAATTTTGTTAGGATTTCGGGAGCCACCTTCCCCATATTTTGTCTATTTTAATTGTTAAACTTTTGGTTGGTCGACAAATATACTTATTTTTGGTAAACCAAACTGGTTAACCAATTTTTATAATCGAAACCAAAGTATCCGAAGAATATCGATAAGGTAAGCATTTCATCATCTTGAAATTCTTCTAAACTGTTATAAAAACTAAAATGATCAAAAAAAGTCTTCTTGTTCTAAGTGCAGTTCTTATACTCCATTCCTGTAAAGAAAATACGATTACCTCAGGTATTTTAGTAAAAGACATAGCTGAATTAAATAAAGCGATCGCAAAGGCGAATCCGGGGGATGAGATAATCATGGCCAATGGCGAGTGGAGCGATGTTGAAATTCGATTGGTAGGGTATGGAACCGAGAAGCGGCCCATCACACTTAAAGCGGAAACCTCTGGAAGGGTCTTTATTAGAGGAAAATCAGATTTGAAACTTGGAGGGGAATACTTGGTAGTTAATGGATTATTCTTTTCGGCAGGCTCGTCTCCTTCCGATGCCGTTATCGAGTTTGCCATCAACCAAGATACGGTCGCCAATCATTCGCGGATATCCAATTGTGTGATTTTGGATTACAACAAAGCCCAAAGAAACCTCACCGATTTATGGGTAAAGTTCAAAGGGCGCCATAACACATTGGACCATTGTTATATCGCCGGAAAATCCAATAGAGGACCGACCATTAGGGTCGATCTGGCCGGAAATAAAAGTATCAAGAATTACCATAAAATAACCAATAACTATTTTGGGCCAAGGCCTCCAAAAGGCGGTCCTAGTGCCGAGACCATCCAACTTGGTAACAGTTTTACTTCTATGGCACCAAGTTATACTCTTGTAGCGAATAATTTCTTTGATCGATGCAATGGAGAAGTTGAAGTTATTTCAAGTAAAACGAATTTCAATGAGTTCAGAAATAATGTCTTTTACAAGAGCGAGGGCTCATTGGTAACAAGACATGGAAACTACTGTATAGTTGATGGCAACTATTTTATAGGAGATACGAACTCTGAACAAATCGGCGGTGTGCGTTTGATCGGCACGGGGCATTGGGTAACCAACAATTATTTCTATAATTTGCAGGGAAAGGTTTTCAGAAGTCCCTTGGCGGTGATGAACGGTATTCCCAAATCACCCTTAAATCGGTACATACAGGTGACGGATGTCGTCGTGGCCCATAATTCTTGGATCAATTGTACATCGCCTTGGCAATTTGGAGTGGGTTCTAACGTAGACCAAAAGGATGTACTGCCCGCTTCCGAAATCAGGTCGGAAAGACCTATTCGCACCGTTGTGGCGAACAATCTTGTCTATAATAACCAAAGTGATGAGCAGCCGATTGTCGCTCACGATTCATTGGATGGTATTGATTTCAAAAGTAATTTGATAAACAATCAAGGAGTAGTGTTTGAACATGATTCGGCATTTGAACAAGAGGATTTTTCACTTTCAGAACTGGAGGAAAATGTGCTCATACCGTCAAGTGATTTACCTGATTTTGAATTGTACAATGGTTTCGAGTTTGACCAGATTACTACCGACTTGTTTGGAAATTCAAGAACGGAGAATAATTCAGTTGGTGCAATTACCAGTTCTGTAGTAGAGAAGCCTAACCTAACGGACATGTCTCAGTACGGCGCAGATTGGTATACGCCAAAATCAGCCAAGGATAGTAGTGCTAAAAACCATTCCGTAGATTCCGTAACGGAACTAGAATCTGCCGTTTCAGCGGCAAAAAGTGGCGACACCATCCTCTTGAAGGCCGACCGATATGAGTTGAAATCCTCCTTAAAAATTGACAAGAGGCTGACTATAAAATCCGCTGATGACAATAAGAAGGTTATCATTCACTATACTGGCGCTCCTGAGACTCCCGCTTTTGAAATGAATCCCAAGGGTGAGCTTGGTTTGATATCCGTCGCACTAGAGGGAAATAGAACAAACTACGCATTCGCCAGCTTGCAACGGAATATGTCCAGTCTTTATAATTTAAATGTTGTGGATTGTGAAATATCCAACTTTGACTATGTCTTGAAAGGGTATAAATACTCATTTTCCGAATACATCAAGATGAAATCTACGGAAGTAAAAAATTGCAACAACGGCTTGGAACTCTCAGGCGAAGATGATGACCGTGGCGATTACAATGCCGAAAACATCTTTATCGACAGCTGCCGATTTGAAGGCATCGGTAAAAATGTAATCGATTACTATAGAGGCGGGTATGACGAATCCACAGTGGGAGGTAATCTGTTGGTAACCAATAGCACGTTCACCAATTGCGGTGCTAAGGAAGAAAACGGAATTTTATTGAATACCTACGGCATCATCAATGTCGACCTTTCTGGAAACAAATTCTTGGGCAACAACGTGAAAATGGTTGCCCGTTTGTGGGGTGCAAAAAATAATACCCACTCCGATAACGAAATAAACAACTCTGGGAAATTGGTCGTGCAAGAAAATCTTCCGCTTAAGATGATGTATTAGAACTTATGCAGTAAATATGAAAAACTCAATAATTCACATCATGAATATACCTCTGTTTTTACAAAAGAGAGTCATTGGCGTATATCTCGCCTTGGCAATAACTGCAATGTCATTTTCAAGTGCGCAAGACATTGTTGTCCAAGATTTACAGATGCAAATACCGTCGGGTACGAAGACATTTGTTGAGGAATTAATGGTCGAAGAAATTGCTGATACAAAAATAGAGCACGTCGGCTACGTCGGGCCGACCGAACAGACCATCGAACTAACGGAAGGGAATGTCAATATGTTCTTGTTCGTTAGCGGTAACGGAACAATCCATGCCGACTCGATGACACGGAGCCTTACGCCGGAATCGATTGCGATTCCCATGAACGAAATTCGCCAAGTACAGTTTGAGGTTCCCGAGGGCGAGGAATTACATTTTTTGCAGTTTACCAAAAAAATGTCGCCACAAGACGTCATCGACCTGAAGAATTTTCCGGAAGAAAACAAATATGACCTCTTTTTTACCCGATTCGTAGATAGTGAACCCTATACCGAAAAAATTAAGAGTCCGAATACTATCAGTCGAACGGTGCTGCCTGCCGATATTGTTCCTCGTGTTTCCCTTGGAACCGTTGAGGCCAAAGGTCCGGACAAGGTCGGAGCGCATGAACATCCTATGCTCGATCAGCTTTTTTTAGGGCTTACCGATAATGACATCATGGTGCATGCCGACGATGCTTCGACCGAGCTTAAAGCGTATTCGATATTGCACATTCCGATTGGTTCCAGCCATTGGGTAACGGTCGATGAAGATAAAAAGATGAATTATATGTGGATGGATTTTTTCTTGACCAAAGAGGGTCAGGAATGGTTAAAAACGCACAAACCAACAAGTACCGATAAAAATGACTAATATCAAGACGAGTATCGGAACTATCTAAAAAAAGACTTACATCATGCCCAAAAAAGTAATCTCGTTCGGTGAAGTAATGATGCGTTTGTCCCCACCGGGTATGAGAAATTTTCTCAGGCGTCTTCCTTTGAACTCGTCTACGGCGGTGGTGAAGCGAATGTGGCTATTTCATGTGCCTATTTGGGTATGAAAGCCGCCCATGTAACCCGCTTTCCCGATAACGCCCTCGGCAAAGCGGCCACCCAATTTTTAAGGAAACATTGGTTGAGCACCGAACATGTTATTTATGGCGATAATATGTTGGGTAAGTATTTTTTGGAAAAAGGAGCCGTGCATCGCCCCAGTGAGGTTATTTACGAACGGAAAGGTTCTGCTTTTTCCTTGATCGAAGCGGTGATGATAGATTGGGAAGATGTACTCAAAGATGCCGATTGGTTCCATTGGACGGGTATTACCCCTGCCATTTCGGAAGGTGCTTACCTGTGCTGCTTAGAGGCCGTGAAAACAGCGAATAAATTGGGCATACCGGTTTCGGGGGACATTAATTCGCGAGATAATATGTGGCAATATGGGAAAACCATGCAAGAGGTTATTCCCACTTTGGTAGAACATTGCGACGTGGTGATTACCAGTAGCAGCGGCATTCGCGAAATGTTCGCGTTGAAAGGAAAGTTCAAATCCCTGGCGAAACAATTAATAGCACTTTTTCCCAATATTAAAAAGGTGGTCAAAAAAACCAGAACGACTTTGAGTGCTTCCCACCATCAAATTAAAGGTAAATTATGGAATGGCGAAACGTATATTAAAACCGACAAGCTGAACATTACCCATATCATAGACCGGGTCGGTACCGGAGATGCATTTGCCGCCGGTCTTATTTACGGACTGTTGCATTATGACGATGAACAGGCTCTGGATTTTGCCTCCGCTGCCTGTGCTTTAAAACACACCGTTCCTGGGGATGTGAATATGGTGTCTTTGGAAAACGTACAGAGTCTTATGGCGGGGGATACTTCGGGGGCTATAAAAAGGTAGTTTTTGAATACACGATTAGTCACCCTTCCTTGCAATTATTTAAATCTTCTGTTTTCCATTGGTTCGTTATCTATGATGGCAAGTTGGTCTTTTTGAAGTGCTATCTCTACCTTATCGCCATAACTTAAGCCCGCTATCTTTGGAAGGATCAATTCGAGTATAGTCGGTTTTTGTAAATGATCTTCTTTGGTTTCCGGGTCGGGCATATACACCAATCCATCATAAGTTTTATTGGCATAATGTAGGGTTACATCAAAAAAATAAAAATTCTCTGGAGGAATATGATTCGACCAATCGATGTTCTTGAAAAAATGTTTGGGCTTCTCTATTTTATAGGAGCAAGGTGAAATATCCAGATTGATCGTACCCATAAAGTAATCGCTCAAATCAAGACCTCGTTCTAGAAAATGTGGAAACTGTTGCTTTAAAGTCCCTTCGGGATAGCGCTCATCCTTGCCTATACCAGAGGCAACACCATGACCGGATTTAATCTCACCGCGAACTAGTGTGTATTCCATGGTTGCTGTCTCGTTTCTGTTGTCAGCACTAGTTTCTACTTCTTTTCCTTACGCAAAATTTTCTCCATTTTACGACCTCTCGCCAATTCATCGATCAGCTTTTCCATACGTCTACATTGTTTATACAATTCAAATTCATCGGCTATTTCTTCTATTCGATAACCACAAACGACCCCTTTGATCAAGTGTGCGTTTGGATTTATTTTAGCTTTTTGAAAAAATGTTCGAAAGGTTACTTTTTCATCAATAAGTGCTTGTAAAGCATCTTGATCAAAACCGGTAAACCACTTAATCACTTGGTCGAGTTCTTCTTTTGTTCTACCATTTTTCTCCAATCTATTCAGGTAAAGTGGATAAATGGAAGCAAATATCATATGGGCAACCTTTTCATTTTTTTCGGCCGTAACTTTCATTTTTATTTGCTTTTGAATTGATTGGTGCTAACGATAAATATATGGCAAGTTGGGCAATAAATAATCGATTATTATCGGTTTAGCCACAAGCCAAATCTTTTTATTTTGTTTTAATTTTTCTCATTTAATACCAAATCAAAAGATTTGGCGACTTTGCAAATAGACAACAACTTTTTGATTAAGCACTAATCGCCCAATTTGCTATATATAGTGTTGCCAGTAGTTTTTATTCTACTCCAATTAAATCCCTAAAATATTTTTGACCTTCTAATCCATAAAGGTGTAATATTATCAATTCATTGTTTTCAGGTCTTATTAATAAACTATCAAATTTGTAAGTGTCTAAATTTTTTCTTTCAAAAAAAGTATAAAGCATACCACCGAATATGAAGTTATATTTTATCAAACCATCTACTTCTATTTTTGAAGGATTAACTATCAAATCTGCGCTAACTTTTTCCAATTGAGTAAGAGATGTAACCGTAAATGGAAAATCGTTATAATTCCCAGAGTTTCCAGTATAAATCATTTTCCTTAAATGTTCTAAATTAGCTTTAGAAATTTGAACATTGTCGAAAAAGCTATCTTTGGATATGCTTGCTCGAAATAAGATTGAAAGAAGAAATAATCTGTAATTTTTAAAATCAATATTCTCACAAATAGAATATAGTACGTCATCATCTTTATAATCTGTGCATTTTATTTGGTTCTCTTCGCTTAAATTTTTACCGTAGATTACATCAGAAGCATATTTCTCATACTTTCCGATTACAACATTATCACAATTAGCACATAAAATTCCGCCGTCGTAAACTCCAGTTTGTTCCAGTTTGGGTTTTTTACTACTCAATAAATCCTCTTTTGAAAATGATTTTAATCTATGTTTATCATCAAACATTCCGCTATTTCGATAAACGAAATCTGGAATAATATGAGATTTTTTGATTAGCTCTTTTTCTAATTTGCAAAGGTTACATATTCCTCGAGTCATTTTTTTAAATTACTGGCAACGAATGTATATAGTAACAAGTTACTATATTTCTTTAAAATTTTTACTTACTGTTGTGGACACTAGTTGCGAACTAGCGGTAGCAGGGGACCTATTCAGAAACCACTTTTACTCCCTTTTTTACTTCTTTTTCCCAATTGCTAAGCTTGGTATCCAGTTTATTCAGCAGTTCTGGATTATCAGCACTACGATCATTGCTTTCTTGCAGGTCATTCGATAAATTATAAAGTTCGATCGTGTCACCGTCCTCACTTTTTATTCGCACCATTTTCCAGTCTCCGCTTCTGATGAAACTTTTATTGCCAAATGCAAAGAACACATCTCTTTTTGGTAAATCTGTAGTATTTAGAATATTGTCTTTTATACTGATGCCATCTAAATTGGCTAAACTGGGTTCCTTACCGATAAAATCCAATAGTGTTGGTAAAACATCCATCGTTAAAACGGTTTGGTCGTTTTCAATTCCCTTTTTAACGACATTTGGATAACTCAGAATAGCGGGTACGCGACTTCCGCCCTCATAAACTCCTCCTTTATACCCTCTTAAACCACCATTATTGCCGTGGCGGCTTGCTCCGTTATCCGATAAGAAAAGCACTATTGTATTTTCATATTGATTCGTTTCTTTGAGCACTTTTATTATTTTGCCGATGCCCTCGTCCATTACCTCGACCATCTCCTTGTAAATCGACGAAATACTATCTTCAGGTACCGGTTCGGTACCTGCTTTGCCAACTTTCCTTAAAATTTTATCGATACGTCTTTGAAAAGGATAATGTGGCGCCTCATGCGGCAAATAAAGAAAAAATGGTTTGCCCGTCTTTTTTGGGTCATTCGCTTTGATATAGCTTACGCCATATTCGGTTATTAAATCTGTCGAATATCCTTCTTCATTTTTAATTTCAGCACCTTGCCACCAGTCGAGATACCCCTCTTGGTCAATATGGCCATGATAATCAATATTGCCGCTTACGAAGCCGGTAAATTTATCGAAACCCTGTAAGGTGGGGTTGTGCTTTTTTGAATACCCCAAATGCCACTTTCCGAACATCGCACTGGTATAGCCGTGTTTCTTGAACTCCTCGGCAATTGTAATCTCATCTAGATGTAAACCGACTGTTCTATGGCTTTTCGCGGTAATTACGCCACCTACGCCTGTGCGCTGCTGGTATTTACCAGTCATCAATGCGGCCCGTGTAGGACTGCAAACGGCTCCATTGGAATGAAAATCGGTGAATCTGACCCCACTGGCTGCCAACAAATCTAAATTCGGAGTATGGATCGTGGTATTACCATAACAGGAGAGGTCTCCATACCCTAAATCATCGGCCATGATGACCACTATATTCGGACTTAAATCCGGGATTTTTTTAGTATCGGCACATGAAACCAGCAAAGCAAAACTTAGAATAGCACGAATACATTTTTTCATAAAGCAAATATATTTTGTTTTTAGATACTGCTTAGCTGCCCCGGCAGGCAGGGTGCTGGCGGCACGAGAAAGATGCCTGCCATGCCGAACAGGAAGGCTCGCAATATGTCCGGTTCCGTTTGCCATTGTGGCCACAGGTTGCTCCCGATAGCTATCGAGACTGGCGGTAGCGGGGCTATTGACTTATTGCTGAATATCGCTATTGGTAAGGTAATTTTCCTTTTAATAACATCGGCAGCCAATCTTCTTCGGCTTTTTTGAAGTAGGTGCGCTGCGATCCCTCTTTTTCTTGATGTTCCGATTTTGGAAGTAGCAGTATTTCTTTCTTCGTTGTCAACTGATTCATGCCCGCATATATTCCCTCAGGGGGGCACACTTCATCTAAAAGTCCGATACCGACCAAAACGGGACAGGTAATTCGCGGAATAAAATTGGCCACATCGAAATA
>ENA-ORXM01001879-ORXM01001879.1-marine-metagenome-genome-assembly--contig:-NODE-1879-length-26943-cov-4.714583_pt1 | contig 26943 bp, 18 predicted proteins | sample MGYA00237867_ERZ511480 | MGnify/ENA primary metagenome ERZ511480 (study PRJEB26309, sample SAMN06266103) | marine metagenome | isolation source: Algal blade | place: United Kingdom:Sidmouth, United... | reverse complement strand
GTTCGTCAATTGAACCAGGTTCTGTTTTTAAACTAGCTTCTCTTTTGGCAATGTTTGAGGAAGGACAAATTGACCTTCATGATCAAATACCGATCTATAAAGGAGAGAGAACCTTTTATACCGAAAAAATGAAAGACTCTTCTGCATCTAGTTTTAAATTGGATTCAACAACAGTACAACATGCTTTTGAAATTTCTTCAAATGTTGGTGTTGCAAGTTTGGTTTATGACAATTATGCTGGTACAGATTCAAATGGGAATATACGGGTGAAGCGATTGTTGAATATGTTCAAGAAATTCAACCTCTATGAACCTACAGGTATTGAGATTCATGGTGAGCCTGACCCTTATATAAAGGACCCTGATAATTCAGATGATAATTGGTCAGGCCTTACATTACCATGGATGTCTATTGGCTATGAAGTTACAATGACTCCATTGCAGATATTAAGTTTTTATAACACAGTAGCAAATGATGGCGTGTATGTAAAACCTTATTTGGTTTCTGAGATTAGAGATGGAGAAAAGTGTATAGAAGTACTGAATCCAAAACTTTCAAAGAGAAGAATAGCATCTAAAGAATCAATTTCAAAAGCAAAGAAATTGTTAGATGGTGTTGTTGAACATGGTACTGCCAAAAAATTGAGAACTGAAAAGTACTCTTTTTCTGGAAAGACAGGGACTTCTCAAATAAATTATCGATCAGGTAAGAAAAAGAAGTTAGGACACAGATCATCTTTTGTGGGCTTTTTCCCTTCACATGCACCAAAATATTCTTGTATAGTGGTCATCACTGATCCAAAAGAAGATGAAATATACGGCGCTGACGTTGCAGGACCAGTATTCAGAGAAATAATGGACAAGATATTTTACTACAAGCCTGAGCTTCATAAAGCCTTAAACAATTATAAAAAAACAGAATTGGCAGACAACAGTCTTCCACAGCATTTTGCGGGTTCTTTATCAGACATGAAAACAGTTTTCAATTATTTAAAACTTCCATACAAGATTGAATCAAGTTCGGAAATGATGACAACAGTTCAGGCGAGAGATAAAAAATTGGTTTTAAAAGAAAGACCATGTGGACAAAACTTAATTCCAAATGTAGTTGGGATGGGTATTAAAGATGCTTTGTATGTATTAGAAAATCAAGGCATGAAAGTAAAGGTCAAAGGAATAGGAAAGGTGTCCGCTCAATCTGTTAAACCAGGAACAAGAGCTAGTAACCAACTTATTAAATTGACTTTAGGTTAGTCGGCTGCTAGATGAGGCAGGTTAAATTAGATACCGTATTTGAAGGGGTCAAACTAGTAAAAGTACTAGGTAATTTTGATCGAGATATTGAAAATATAAAATTTGATTCACGGGTAGTAGATCAGAGATCTGCCTTTGTAGCTGTACAAGGTACGAATGTAGATGGACACGATTACATAGAAGCAGCGATTGAGAATAAGTGTTCTTTGATCGTTGTTGAAAAGCTACCGAAAGAATTGAAAAATAAAATCACCTACATAATGGTGGAAGACAGTGCAAAGGCATTGGCTTTGATGGCTTGTAATTTTTATGACAATCCATCTCGTAAATTACGATTGACAGGTGTCACTGGCACCAACGGGAAAACGACAATAGTTACTTTGCTAAAAAATCTCTTTGATGATTTAGGTTATAAAACCGGAAAGTTATCTACGATCGAAAATGTGATCGTTGATGAGGTAATTCCATCAACCCATACAACACCAGACCCAGTCTCATTGAATGAGCTTTTGGACAAGATGGTGATAAAAGGGTGTGACTTTGCATTTATGGAAGTGAGCTCACATGCGATCGATCAGGATAGGGTGACAGGTTTAAGATTTGAAGGAGGAATTTTTTCAAACATAAGTCATGATCATTTAGGGTATCATGGAACTATGAAAGAATACATAAGAGTAAAGAAATTATTTTTTGATCATTTGGATAAAGAAGCATTTGCTTTGTACAATGCCGATGATAGACGAGGGAATGTAATGGTTCAGAATACAAACGCTAGAAAATTCAGTTTTGCATTCAAAGACCTTGCTGATTTCAAAGGTAAATTGATTGAAAATAGCTTGAGAGGATTGTGGTTAAAATTTAATGGAAATGAATTTCATTCAAGATTGATCGGCAGATTTAATGCCGAAAATTTGCTTGCCATTTATGCATGTGGAATTTTACTTGGATTGGAAGAAATAGAATTATTGACAGCTTTGAGCAAATTGAAAAGCGCAAAAGGGAGGTTTGAATACATTCTCAGAGAAGAAGATCAAGTTGTCGGAATAGTTGATTATGCACACACTCCAGATGCTTTGGAAAAAGTACTTGAGACGATCAACAAAACAAAAACTAAAACATCTAAAGTCATCACAGTTTTCGGCTGTGGAGGAGATAGAGATAAAACTAAAAGGCCTAAAATGGCAAGGATCGGCTACCAACTAAGTCATCAATTAATTTTGACGACAGATAATCCTAGGACAGAAGATCCTAATGCTATTTTACTGGACATGGAAAATGGGCTTGATCTTAATGAAAAGAGATCAGTTCTTTCCATCCCGGATAGAAAGCAAGCAATAAGAACTGCTTGTAAAATGGCAAATAGAGGAGATGTGATTTTAGTAGCTGGAAAAGGTCATGAAAACTATCAGGAAGTGGACGGTGTGAGAACCCCTTTTGATGATAAAGAGGTTCTTAAAGAAGAGCTTGGAATAATATAATGTATTTAGGTTTTCATTTTCTGAAGATATAAATGCGCAAAGAAAATAGTAGTGGAGGGACTATTATCATTCTCAGATTGGACAGTTGGAACGAAGCTCGCTTCGTTTCCAACTGCTTTTAGAAATTTTATGAACAAATTAAATGCTTTATTACTTTTTTGAATTTTTAGAACAAAAATACAGTTTCCCTCTTGAGAACTTGTATAAGTTTTTAAGTTTTAGAGCAGGGGCAGCTATAATTTTGTCATTGATAATTTCTATTATTTTTGGAAAAAAGATCATTTCTTTTTTACAAAAATTAAGTGTTGGAGAAACAGTTAGAGACCTTGGATTAGACGGACAAATAGAGAAGGAAGGTACTCCAACAATGGGCGGTCTTATTATCATTTTAGCGATAGTAGTACCGACTATATTGCTGGCAAAGGTTGGAAACGTATATATTATTTTGATGTTAGCTGCTACCCTTTGGTTAGGGCTGATTGGATTTATAGACGATTACTTGAAGGTCTTTAAAAGAGACAAAAAAGGTTTGAGTGGTAAATTTAAAGTACTAGGTCAGGTGATTTTGGGATTGGTTGTAGGGATCGTCATGCTGGCCTCAGATTCTATGACAGTTGTAGTGAAATCTTCAGAAGCCGATAGAGAAGGTTATGAAGTTTTAAATACTTATAAAAAGGATCCACTAAAAGAAGGGGCCTTGACCGAATATTCGGTCGTAAAGAGTACATTAACGAATGTGCCTTTTTTGAAAAACAATGAATTGGATTATGCACGTTTGCTTTGGTTTTTAGATTATTCACAGGCGAAAAAATATGTCTTTCTCATATTCATCCCTGTCGTAATTTTTATCATCACTGCAGTTTCAAATGCCGCTAACTTAACGGATGGTATTGACGGACTGGCAACAGGTACTTCGGCCATTATTGGAGCCACGATAGGCTTGTTGGCTTATGTCTCAGGTAATGTGATCGCAGCAAACTATTTGAATATCCTCTACCAACCCAATACGGGAGAATTGGTAATTTTTGCCGCTTCGATGATTGGAGCATGCATGGGTTTTCTATGGTATAATTCTTTTCCAGCACAAGTTTTTATGGGAGACACTGGATCGCTTGTTTTAGGAGGAATTATAGCGACGATGGCGATCTTGATCAGAAAAGAATTGTTGATCCCAATATTGTGTGGTGTATTTGTAGCTGAAAGTCTATCAGTAGTGATGCAGGTCTCATACTTCAAGTTTACAAAACGAAGATATGGGGAAGGAAGACGCATTTTTATCATGTCGCCTTTACATCATCATTATCAGAAGTTAGGAATTCCAGAAGCAAAGATAGTAACCAGATTCTGGATCATTGGAATTTTTTTGGCAGTATTAACTTTAGTAACATTAAAAATTAGATAAAATCACTTATGTCCTTAGCGACAAACATACAAACAGAATTGAAAGGAGATAGAGCCATTTGGCTTATTGCTATCTTCTTGTCTGTATTTTCTCTTCTTGCAGTATATAGTACTACAAATACGATTGCATTTCAAGAACGTGGTGGGAATACAGAGTTCTATTTGTTTAAGCATTTTATCATTTTAGTTTTGAGTTTCGCAACGATGTACTTGATGTGTACCATACATTATATGCAGTATAGTAAGTGGGCGCCTATTTTCTTAGCTATATCCATTCCTTTGCTCTTTTATACTTTGGTTTTTGGGGCGGATCTGAATGAGGCTAGAAGATGGATCTCTGTGCCATTTTTTGATCTGACTTTCCAAACATCAGATTTTGCAAAGCTTGCTTTGATAATATATTTGGCCAGAGTGATTTCAGCAAAACAGGATTATATCAAGGATTTCAAATCGGCATTCATTCCAATCATCATACCAGTGATAACAGTTTGTGGATTGATCGCACCAGCGGATCTTTCTACGGCTTTACTTTTGTTTACCACTTGTTTTTTGATGATGGCCATAGGTAGAGTGCATTGGAAATTTCTGGGCTTGCTATTGATATTGGGATTGGTACTCTTTGCTTGTTTAATAATCATAGGCCAATTTGCACCTGATTTGATCAGAGTAGATACCTGGGCGTCGAGAATGACTGATTTTGTAACAAATGCAGAAGGAGGTTATCAAGTGCAACAAGCAAAAATTGCGATAGCGAATGGAGAAATTTTTGGAGTAGGTCCAGGAAATAGTTACCAAAGAAATTTTCTGCCCTCACCATACGCTGATTTTATTTATGCGATCATCTTGGAAGAATATGGTCTTGTTGGTGGAGGTTTTATATTATTACTTTATGTCTGGTTATTCTTTAGAGTCACAAGTTTGGTAACAAAAAGTCCAAAAGCTTTTGGGTCCATATTGGCCATCGGATTGTGCATTAGTTTAGTAATGCAGGCTTTTGCAAACATAGCAGTCTCGGTCCATTTGGTACCTGTTACTGGAGTGACTTTACCGCTTGTGAGTATGGGTGGAACCTCATTTTTATTCGCAAGTATTATGGTAGGAATAATCTTATCTGTAAGTAGATATATAGAAACAATTGACGCAAAACTAAAAGTGGATATTGAAGACTAGATCATTGAGAATAATCATTAGTGGTGGAGGCTCGGGCGGACATATTTTTCCTGCAGTCTCAATAGCAAATGCATTAAAGGAAGGTGATCAAAACATTGAAATATTGTTCATTGGGGCGAAGGGAAAGATGGAGATGGAAAAAGTACCGAAAGCGGGCTATACCATCGAAGGACTTTGGATAAGTGGTTTCCACAGAAAAAAAATGTGGCGAAACATACTTTTTCCATTTAAGCTAGTTGCTAGTCTTTTTAAAGCAGAACGTCTGATAAGGAATTTTAAGCCGGATGTTGTAGTAGGTGTAGGAGGTTTTGCTTCAGGGCCAACCTTAGAGGTAGCTACAAGAAAACGGATTCCTACTTTGATTCAAGAACAGAATTCTTATCCTGGAATAACTAATAAATTATTGGCTAAAAAGGTGACAAGAATCTGTACTGCTTATCCTAAAATGGAAAAATATTTTCCTGCGGATAAGATCCTCTTGTTAGGGAATCCTGTAAGAGCATCCCTTTTGCAATCTCAAGTGAGTAGAAAGGAAGCATTTAACTACTTTGGGTTTGATGATTCTAAGAAGACTATTTTTATGATTGGTGGTTCTTTGGGGGCCTGGAGTTTTAACAGAATGATGAAGAAGCAAACAGATTTTTTTAAAAAAAACAAAGAAATACAAATTCTTTGGCAATGTGGAAAGATCTATGAGGCAGAATATGCTGCTAGTGATACGGCTTCATTACAAAATGTGAAAACAATGGCTTTCATTGATAGAATGGATCTAGCATATGAGATGGCCGATGTGATCATTGCTAGAGCAGGTGCGGGAACAATTGCTGAATTGGCAATTATAGGTAAACCTGTCGTATTAGTTCCTTCACCTAATGTTGCAGAAGATCATCAGACATTTAATGCGATGGCTTTTGTAGAGGTAGACGCGGCAATATTGGTTGCTGATAAAGTTATTGAAGAAGAACTTTTGGAGCGGACAAAGAGCTTGTTAGAGAACGAAAAGAAACAAAGTGAACTGAGTACAAATATTAAGAAATTAGCAATAACTGATGCCGCGAAAAAGATCGCAGATCAAGTTGTAAAATTAGCTAGTGAGAATAAGTCAAATTAGTTGCAAGTGAAAATAAGAGACTTAAAAAAAGTTTATTTCATAGGCATTGGAGGGATAGGGATGAGTGCGATAGCAAGATATTTTAATAGCATAGGTATCGAAGTATATGGTTATGATAAGACAAAAACTTCTTTGACAGAAAAATTGACAAAACAAGGAATGAAGATCCACTATAAAGAAAATCTGAATCTCATTCCAAAAGATATTGAAATGGTCATTTATACACCGGCGATTCCGGAAGATCATTTAGAGTTGAAATACTTATTGACAACGCGGATTCCTATATTAAAACGAGCTGAAGTGCTCGGGAGGATAAGCAAAGAAAAAAAAACAATTGCAGTTGCAGGTACTCATGGCAAAACAAGCACAAGTAGCATCTTAAGTCATTTACTAAAGACCGGTGGTGTGGATTGTACTTCTTTTTTGGGAGGACTTGCAAACAACTATAATTCCAATTATTTGGAAGGCAAAGGAGAGTGGATCGTTGTAGAAGCGGATGAATATGATAGAAGCTTTTTACATCTTTCTCCAGACATTGCTGTGATTCTTTCTACTGATGCCGATCATCTAGATATTTATGGTGATCATGGATCTATGATGGATTCTGGGTTTTTAGCTTTCGCTAGACAAGTAGAGAAAGGAGGTAGTTTGTTGCTAAATGCAAAAGTTGATCTGAACTTGGAAAAGCTGACAGAAATAAGTATAGAAAAATACGGAATTAATGTTGGAGACTTTCAAGCTAGGGCGGTAAGAGTAGTTGATGAAATGTTTGAATTTGATTTTTATTCCCTTGAAAAGGAAATGAAAAATCTGAGATTTACTTTGCCAGGTCAACACAATGTTGAAAACGCAACTGCTGCAATAAGCATAGCCCTGAAATTGGGCGTTACTGATTCTTCAATAAGAAGAGGTTTGCTAAGTTTCAAAGGAATCAAACGAAGGTTTGAGGTTGTGTATAAAAACAATGGGGGAGCCTTAATTGATGATTATGCACATCACCCAACAGAACTAAATGCCGCAATCAATGCTGCAAGGCAATTGTTTCCTGGGAAAAAAATCTGTGGAATTTTTCAACCACACCTTTTTTCTAGGACAAAAGATTTTGTAGATGATTTTGCAAGTTCTTTAGATAAATTGGATGAGACTATTCTGCTACCTATTTATCCGGCTCGTGAAAAACCAATTGAAGGAATTAATTCTCAATTTTTGTTAAAAAAAATGAGATCAAGAAATAAACGTGTAGTAAGTAAGGAGGAGGTTTTAAGAACATTGAATGATTTAGAATTTGATATAGTCATGGTTTTAGGAGCCGGAGATATTGATGTTTTGGTAAAACCAATAAAAGCATTTATGGAAATAAAATTTGATGTGTAATATGAATAAGAAAAAACAAAGTATGACAAAGAGGTTTTGGACGCTTGCTTCCATAGTAGGTCTGGGCTTGCTATGCTTTGTTGTGGTCACAGCAGTAAAAAGTAAAAAAGAATCTTATTCCTCAAGATTAAACATTAATATCAAAGACTACGAGAAAGGAAAGAGTATGTTGTTGAAAGAAGACATTCAACTCATAATAGAAAGAGTGTTCGGCTACGACCTGGTAGGTGTTTCCATTGATGAGATCAAACTATTAGAAGTGGAAGAGTTGTTGGAAAATGTCCCTATGATAAAAGAAGCAAATGTTTATATAGATGCATTAAATAAAATAAATGTAGAGGTAAGTCAAAGAGAAGCAGTGCTAAGGGTAATTGATAAATACGAAAATAGTTATTACTTGGATGAATCTGGTGTAAGAATGCCAAAATCAAAACATTTCACGCCAAGGATATTGATTGCAAATGGAAATATTTCAGAATACAATCAGGAAGAATTTAAAGCGGAAACAGGAGTACTTCATGACCTGTATGAGATGGCGGTGATGATCAAAAAGGATGCTTTCTTGAATGCACAAATTGAGCAACTATATGTGAATAAAAAAGGAGAAATAGAGTTGAGTCCAAAGGTAGGAAAGCAAAACATCTTATTTGGCAATTTCGAGAATGCAGCATCAAAATTTGAAAATTTAAAAATCTTTTATAAGGATGGAATGCCTTATAAAGGATGGAACACATATAAAACTATTGACCTTCGATTTAATGGTCAAGTAATAGGTAAAAAACACTATTTAGAAAAATCTTGAAACACTGATTAAATTTGAGTACACTATGCAGAAAAAGGAATTTACAAAAAAAGGGGACCCAGTCGTAGCACTAGATATTGGAACCACCAAGGTTTGTGTTCTAGCAGGCCGTCTAAATGAATATGATAAACTGGAAGTTTTATCAGAAGCTACTGTTACTTCTGATGGAGTATTGAGAGGGGTAATTGCAAATACTGACAAAATGGTTAGAGCAATTGGAGATGCTATCGCGAAATGCGAACGAAAACTTGGTGAAGAAATTCAGACAGTTCATGTAGGCGTCGCTGGAAAGCACATTCGAAGTAGACAAAAACACGGTATAATCACAAGAGAGGATACACATACTGAGATCTGCAAAGCAGATGTTGAAAAGTTGATCACTGATATCTACAAGATGGTATTAAATCCAGGAGAAAAAATACTACATGTCGTACCTCAGGAATTTACAATAGATGGGGAAGAAGGCATCACTGATCCCATTGGAATGTCGGGCATACATTTGGAAGCAGACTTTCATATTGTAACAGGCCAAATAACGGCATTTAACAATATCGAAAGATGTATAAAAAGATGTAGTCTAACATTAGGGTCGCTGACATTAGAGCCTTTAGCATCAGCTGAATCAATTTTAAGCATAGAGGAAAAAGAAGCTGGAGTAGCACTCGTTGATATAGGTGGTGGTACGACAGATATTACGATTTATAAAGAAGGAATATTGAGGCACACCGCTGTTATACCATTTGGAGGTGATGTAGTTACAAAAGATATTCAAGGAGGTTGCAATGTCATGAAGACACAGGCCGAGAAACTCAAAGTTCAGTTTGGTAGTGCATTGGCCATAGAGGCTTCAGATAATACATACATTGCAATTACAGATCTAAATGGAAGAGATACGAAAGAGATTTCAGAGAAAAATTTAGCTAAGATCATTCAAGCAAGAGTGGAAGAGATCTTTGATTTCATAGTATTCGAAATCGAAAAAGCAAATTTAAGTAATAAGCTTATTGCTGGAATAGTTCTGACAGGGGGAGGTGCACTACTTAGCAATATACAAGACTTGGCCGCATTGTGCACAGGTTATTCTACAAGAATTGGCTATCCCGTTGAACAGTTATCACAAGGATATCCAGTAAAATTACATAGTCCAATTTATTCTACAAGTGTTGGTCTTCTTCTTAAGACATTAAGAGCCCAAAGAACAATTGAACTTGAAGAGCTTGAATCAAACGAAGTTGAAGAAGCTTCAAATGAGCTAGAACAAGATGTAGAATTTGAAGGAAATGAAAACGAGAACCAAGAGAAAAAAGAAGGGATCATTAATAGTCTATTTAATGGGGCAAAAAGATTCTTTGCTGAAAAAGATGATACCGAATTTTAAACAAGATACCGTGACCTATTTACAAACACTCAAAATTTTTAAATTATGATTTTCGATTTAGCAAGAGAGGACAAATCAATCATTAAGGTGCTTGGTGTTGGAGGTGGAGGCTCCAATGCTGTTAACCACATGTTTAACCAGGGAATTGTCGGTGTAGATTTCGCGATCTGCAATACTGATGCACAGGCTATGGAAGCCAGCCCTGTTCCAACTAAATTACAACTTGGGCCCTCCTTAACAGAAGGACGAGGCGCAGGATCATTGCCTTCAGTAGGAAAAGAGGCTTGCCTGGAGTCAATAGAAGATATTAGAGTTTTCTTAGAAGATGATACAAAGATGCTTTTCGTTACTGCTGGTATGGGTGGTGGAACCGGCACAGGAGCTGCGCCTATTATAGCAAAGACCGCAAAAGAGATGGGGATCTTAACAGTAGCAATCGTAACACTACCTTTTTCATTTGAAGGAAATAGAAGAATCAGTCAAGGGGCTGAAGGATTGGAAGAATTAAAAAATTCTGTAGACACATTGGTTATTATCTCTAACGATAAACTTAGAGCACTATACGGAAATAGCTCTTTAACAAATGCATTCTCAAATGCAGATAATATTTTGACTACTGCAGCCAAAGGCATTGCTGAGATTATAACTGTTGGTGGTCTTGTTAACGTGGATTTTGCGGATGTCAATACAGTGATGAAAGATTCTGGTGTTGCTATCATGGGTACAGCATCAGCCAAAGGGGAAGCAAGAGCAATAGAAGCAGTTGATAAAGCTTTGAACTCACCATTATTAGAAGACAATAATATTCGAGGCGCACAACATATACTTATTAACATTGCTTCAGGTAACAAAGAAGTTACCATGGATGAAATTTCTGAGATAACCGAGTTTGTTCAAGAAGAAGCAGGTTATGGCACAGATCTAATCTGGGGTAATTGTTTTGATTCAAGTTTAGATGAAGAATTAAGTGTTACAGTTATTGCAACTGGTTTTGATAGAAATAATGTAGAAAAAGTATTTGGAGAACCAAAAGAAAATAAAGTCATATTAACTTTGGATGATCCTAAACCGAGTAATATTTCAAGAATTACTACTGGGGCAACTGCAGATTCTAAATTAGAAAAGGTAGTAGTCTTTGACAATGTCATGGACAAGATGAAAAAGAAGAGTGAAGAGTATCAGTTTAACAATTCATCAGATAGAAAATCTGCTCGTTCAGAATTGGATACAAACGTAAAGAAAGAAAGAGAAATGTCGAGAATTCAAAAAATGAGAGCAGGCAGAAAAAATGCCGCTACTCCTGATAATTTTTCTCAATTAGAAAAGCAACCTGCTTACTTGAGAAGAGGTGTTAATATCGAGGATGAAGACTTGGAAGCAAAGGAAAAAGAAATGTCGAGCTGGACTGTTGAAGATAGTTCAGGGAGAATAGAGCTACATACAAATAATTCTTATCTACATGACAATGTAGATTAGTTCTCTTAATGGTTCGGAGTGTTTTGTATACGACCTGAGCAGATGTGCTCAGGTCTATTTTTTTGTAATCTCTATAAGTAAAATGTCAAATACTTACGTTTTTGCTAATAAATATTTTTTATTGAAAAAATAATATCATGAAAATCAGAATTTATTTTTACTTCAAAATGGTTTCCTTCCGAATTAAATATAGAGAATCGTGAGAATCGCAAAATATAAAGGCGTTATGTGTCAGTTATTAGGTGGTTTGTAACAAAAAATGAAAAAGAATACTCAAACAGTAACAAAACCTACGTAATCAAGTTTTATTCTTTAATAGGTACAACTATTTGCTATTTGGCTATCTTGTGCCTTTTTTGAAACCATCTTATGAAAGATATAAGAAATATAGCCATAATAGCCCACGTTGATCATGGGAAAACTACCTTAACTGACAAGATGCTTCACGCAGGTCAGTTGTTTAGTGACCACGAGAAGCCTGGAGAATTGATCATGGATAGTAATGATCTAGAAAAGGAGAGAGGTATTACCATTCTTGCTAAAAACTGTTCTATTACTTACCAAGGTATCAAGATCAATATTATCGATACCCCTGGACACTCCGATTTTGGAGGTGAAGTAGAGCGTGTTTTAAACATGGCAGACGGTGTATTACTACTAGTAGATGCCTTTGAAGGGCCTATGCCTCAAACTAGATTCGTACTCCAAAAAGCATTGGCATTGGGATTAAAACCAATTGTTGTTGTTAACAAAGTGGATAAAGAAAATTGTAGACCTGACGAAGTACAGGAAGCAGTCTTTGATCTAATGTATGATCTAGATGCGACAGAAGATCAATTGGATTTTCCAACGCTATATGGTTCTGCAAAAAATAATTGGATGGGTCTGGATTGGAAAAAACCAACCAATGATATTATTCAATTATTGGATACTATCGTTGCACACATACCACCTCCTAAAATTTCAGAGGGAACTGCTCAAATGCTTGTCACTTCAATGGACTTTTCATCGTACATCGGAAGAATAGCAGTGGGACGTTTAAATAGAGGTACTTTAAAGATGCCTGGTTACATTGCCTTGATCAATAAAGCAGGTGAAGTAAAGAAACACCAAATGAAAGGCCTTTTTGTTTTTGAAGGTTTGGGTAGAAAAGAAGTCACAGAAGTACAAGCTGGTGATATATGTGGTATTTATGGCGCCGATGGATTTGAAATTGGCGATACATTTGCAGATCCAGAGAATCCAGAAGCTTTAGAATCAATTGCCATTGATGAACCAACCATGAGTATGTTGTTTGTTATCAACGACTCCCCGTTTTTTGGACAAGATGGAAAGTTTGTTACCTCTAGACATATAAGAGAGCGATTGGAATCAGAGATAGAGAAGAACTTAGCTTTGAGAGTTGAACCTCAACCGACTGGAGATTCATTTAGAGTATTTGGAAGAGGTGTACTTCACTTAGCAGTTTTAATTGAAACGATGCGTAGAGAAGGTTACGAACTTCAGATAGGACAACCACAAGTTATTATAAAAGAAATTGATGGTAGAAAGCACGAACCAGTAGAAGAACTTAATATAGATCTGCCTGAGGAAGTTTCTGGTAAAGCAATTGAGATGTTGACCAAAAGAAAAGGTCAAATGTTATCAATGGAACCAAAAGGTAATAGAATGCAATTGGTTTTTGAAGTTCCATCAAGAGGCATAATAGGTTTAAGAAATCAGATGCTTACTGCTACAGCAGGAGAGGCTATAATGAGCCACCGATTTAAAGAATTTCAACCATGGAAAGGTGATATTCCTGCTAGACAAAAAGGTTCTTTGATAAGTATGGAAACAGGAAAATCCATTCCGTTCAGTATGTTCAATCTTCAAGAAAGAGGTAAGTTTTTTATTCCTGCGAATGTTGATATTTATCAAGGACAAGTTGTTGGAGAACATTCTAAGCCCAATGATCTAGTTGTCAATTTGATAAAAACTAAAAAATTGACAAACATGAGATCTTCAGGAGCTGACGATAAAGTAAAATTGACTCCTCCTGTAGATTTTACACTAGAAGAGGCTTTGGAGTACATACAAGCTGACGAATATGTAGAAGTAACTCCAAATCATATAAGACTAAGAAAAGTTCATTTAAATGAACACGATAGAAAAAAGGCTAAAAATAAAGTAGCCACAAAGATCTAATTGTTTTTCTATTTATAAAAGTGGCAGACTACCCCGGTCTGTCATTTTTTTTTGTTTTCTAACCACCTTTCTTTCTATTTATCACTACATAATATATTATATTCGTCGTTCAGAATTTGAATTAATACTCAATGGAAGAACATCCATTTATTACTTTTGTAGGCGTCAAATTTACGGAGCCTGTAACAATGCTTACTGATTTTATTGTTGCAGCAGCTTGTTTCTACTTTGCATGGAAACTGATGAAAAGTTCTCGAGAAACAGAAGCCAAAAAATATTTCATTTATTATTTTTTCTCAATGGCAGGGGCTACTTTCTTAGGTGGTTTGTTTGGGCACGGCCTCCAAGCTTATGTGGGAATGGTTGGTAAATATCCGTCATGGGTATTGACGGGGGTAAGCATGTATTTTTTACAGATCGCCAGTTTTTATTTATTACCAAAACTCAATGAAAGTTATAAGTTCTACTACAATATATTTTCATTTTTACTAATGGTTATATTTTTATTAGTAGCATTTTATATGAACCATTTTTCTTATGTGGTTTTTCATAATATTGTTGCTGCCTTATTTATTATCCCAACATTTGCTTACCTGAATTTTAAATATTCTTTTGTGGGTAGTGGGTGGATATTATTGTCATTTTTAATATCTTCTACAATCCCTTATTTTCAACTGAATAGGATAGGGGTTAATCGGTGGTTCACCTACCATGATGTTTGCCATGCGATCATGTTATTGGGCTTGACTTTAATATTTTATGGTGCTTGGTTGATACACAGGTATTCTGAAGGAGAGCTCATAAAATCCTGATCTTTACTTATTGTATATAACCTTACTTTTTTGGAATTTTATTGCTTAAATATCAAACCAAAGGAACGTAATTAGACTTCTTTACGTTCTATTAACACAATACCTTTCGAGATCCAACTTTAAATTATCTACATATTTTTATTGTATTGATTTTGACGTTTACATCGTCAAATGACTTTGCTCAAATGTAGCAAAGTTACATTAAGCTAATTTAATAAATTGAATTTACACAGAGAAGAACATATCGACATCACAGAAAAAGTAGATCAAAAGTGGTCTACGATCACTCACGGTCTTGCCTTTGTCGTTTTCTTTTTGGTGAGCTTCCCTTACTTGTACTATATTTTCTCAGTCCATGACACTGGAGGATTAAAGATAGGAGCGTTCATTTTTTGTCTTGCCACCTTATCTGTGTATGGTTCTTCGACGCTTTATCACGCTTTCTATTTTACAGAAAAAGCTTTTTTCTATAGAAAGCTGGATCATATTTGTATCTATTTACTTATTGCTGGAACCAATACGCCATTCGTTTTGTCATCCTTGGATTTTTGGTTAAGTACAACGATTATGGTTGGACTTTGGGCAATGGTTGCTGCAGGTATATATTTGAAAGCATATCATTTTGAAAGAGTAGCATGGTTTTCTTTACCTATGTACTTAGTTATGGGTTGGCTAGGCTTGCTAACGATTTTCTTTGCTTACCCTTCTTTGAGTTTCGAATGTCTGGCTTTTCTATTAGCTGGAGGGTCAATTTATACGATGGGTACTATCTTTTATAACTCTGAACACATACCATATAATCATACCATTTGGCACCTCTTTGTGATGGCGGGGACTTGTTGTCACTTTATTGCTATCTATTTACTGGTATAAAATCTTTTATAATTTTCTTTTTCAATTTAATTATTTCGTATTACATGGGAGTAATTTCGTCATTCGAACATATGTAATCCAGAATTGTTGATTTGGATTAATTATTGTTTTTCCTTTTGTAAGAAATTCTATTGTGAAAAATAGCAATCGATTGAAAATGGAAAAAAATCAGGAATTAGAACATTTCTTCTACAAAGCATCTCATGATCTAAAGCAACCGATCAGGAATACCAAAATGTTTGCTGAGATACTGGAGAAACATCTTTCTTCAAAAGAATGTTTAGATGACGATTCTAAAGAATACCTTGACTTTATTTTAAACGCCGCACAGAAGCTTGAATCCCTTGTTATTGACCTTTTAGAATTTAGTTCTATCTCATCAGATGCCAATAAGCACACTACTTTAGAAATGAATACAATTTTAGAAGTAATCTTATTCAATATGAATAGAGAGAAAGAGTCTGGTCAATTAGAATTTGAAATAAAAGAGCTTCCTGTAATTGAGGCAAATCAAGATAAGATCAAAAGTTTATTTAATAAGTTGTTTTCAAACTCTATTAAATTTAGGAAACCTAATAACCCTTTAAAAGTTGTTGTCTCTTGCGAGGAATTAGACACAAAGTGGAAGTTTTCGGTTAAAGACAATGGGATAGGAATATCAGGAGACCAAATTGAAGAAGCTTTTGTTCCTTTTAAAAAATCTCATGCGAATTCTGAGATAAAAGGATCAGGTTTGGGTTTGTCAACTTGTAGAAAGATTGTCGAACTACATGATGGAAAGATTTGGTTGGAATCGACATTAGGTGATGGAACCACTGCATATTTTACAATCAATAAATCAGTGCAAGGAGCAGCAAATGAAACAGGTAAGTTAGATACTGTTTCTGTTAGGCAAACAAATTAAAGAATTAGTTAAACATACTTTTAAAAGATGGATAAATTTAAAAAATTATTTTTCATTGATGATGATCATGCTACCAATGTTTATCACAAAATTATTGTTCAAAGAGCTGATATTTGTGATGAAGCAATCTTTTTTGATAATGCGGAAACAGCATTGGAAGCTTACATTGAATTGAAAAAAGACCCAGAAACTATTCTACCAGAATATATCTTTCTTGATATTAATATGCCAATTATGGATGGATGGCAATTTATCGCTGAGTTCAAACGCTTAGAAATAAATACGCAACAAGTTATAATCATGCTTACTACTTCGTTAAGTAGCTCTGATAAACAAAAAGCCGATCAATTTGGTTTTGTTCAAGACTTTTGGAACAAACCTATGAAAGTAGAAACACTTAAAACGCTTAATCTTAAAAAAAATGTTTCAGAAAGATCTTAAATCTACCGCTATAAAAGTGAGATTAAAGCTAGTTATTTTAATATGGCTGGCCCTAAGTATAATTTTGATACTTTACCATTTTGATCTTTTTTGATCCAGGTAGTATCTTTTAATTCTTTATAATACGTAAAAGCTTTAGTAGGGGGAAATCTCCCTTTATTAAAATCTCTCTCTTCAATATACATTGGTGCCTTCAAGGAGGTTTTTGATCCTGCAAATTTTATCTCTGACAACAAAAGAATATCATCTATTCTTGTAATAGCTATTCGATCATCAGCTTTGTATTTTACATTATTACTAATATTTTTTCCGTCTGCATAAAAGTTAATACTCTTCTTCTCTCCTGGTTTAAATAGAACATTGATCTTATACATTACGGAAGTTAAATGATCTTTAAACGGCCCATAAAATTGAAAAGTAGCTGTTTCTAAAAATACCTCTTTACTACTAGTGTTTTCAAACGTACCATTGAAATTTAATACCTTTTTCAGTTTAGAAGTTTCCCCAAGTCTTACTTGGGCTAAGCCGTCATTTCTCAGTTTACAAACAATCGGTTCCATAGAACCATCAGTAGTAAACTCATAATTTATTCCTAAGCCATTTGCCTCATAGGTTTTACCTAGATGAAGAATCTCGTTAAAATTTTTACCTTCAACTGAATACCCATTATACTCTGTAGCTCTTAGGATCGTATAATTAATCAAAAACATTTCGTGATCAGTCACAGCCTCTGAGGAAACCAATTCCTTATAATCTTGAATATATCTTCCTGGGATGTATTTTCTTTCTAGTGGAGAGGAGCAGCTTGAGATGGAAAGAACAAAAATAAAAAGTAGGATATCCCTCATCGGAAAAATTAATCTGGGTTATAAATTTCATTAAAAGCCCAAGATATAAACATTTTAATAAGTGACAACAATTATATTGAATTTGAATAATACCATTTCTGTTTTGAGTTGTCACTTTAGATTTAGAATAGAATTTTTCAAAATCAAGGCCAAAAACGAAGCAATTGCCTTAGCTATTGAGAGTGTTTTTAACGTAGAGATGAATTCTGTTGAAATATTAGTGACAAAGTCTGAAGGTAGATTCTCTATTCTAAAGCAAAAGAAATACTGAAAGAAATAAAATGATTACGTTTGTTAACAGCTATATGGTTATCACTACAGTAATTATTAATATCACTTAAGTGAAGATATGCACAAATACGGATTGCGAAAATTGATAATAGTTATAGGCTCTACAGCTCAAATTTTTCTAAACTAATGACCTTAATTTTTCCGAATTTATCTATGAATTTCACCTCTATCTGGTCATTGTCATACCAAGGAAAATTGTTATTGTAGAAATCACATCTTTGTCTATTTGACAATTGACTTAATAATACATTCTCGATAGATAATATTTTTTGTCCAACTTCTATGCCTTTTGAAGCTGCAGGGCTATCTTGAAAGACACCACTCACGAAAGCATTTTGTTCTGTTATTCTCATTTTAAATCCAAAGGAATTAATTTTCTGTATTTGTACCGTTTTATCATATTTATCAAAATAAAATTTTTTGTTTATAAAATCCAGCGTTAATATGCCGTAATCAAGGAGTGCAGAACCAATTCTATTATTGGAATTTTTTGAAATATCAGAGTAGAATTCTTCAAAGGTTATATCTGCTAACTGAAACTCCTCTACATATATATGATATTGTTTTTCAGGAGAAGGGTAGGTTCCTCCTATGCCTAAACTAAAGTTTCCATATAATTCAACTATATCTTCTTTACTGTAGACCTTTCTTTTTCGGTACTTAAAAATATTACTGGTCTTAAAACTAATAAAATCATCCGAACCAGAATCGAAGAGTACCTTCTTTATATTTTTTCCATTTACTTTTATAGGTAAAATAGGAACCTTGTTTTCATTAAAATGCAACTTTTGTGCTTTTACTTTATCAAGATTTAATCGATGGGGTTGATCGGTCAATGTGATGTTATTATTCTTTTGATCAATTTGAATGGCCATGTTTTTTAAAAAATCACGTCCTATGATTCCCGCTACTTCAAAACAAGTGACTGGATGCTTTTGAAAGATGTTTGAGATGATAGCTTTTCTATTGTTAAATTCTAGAGATCCTATTTTAAGTTGGTTTATTACAACAACATCTATTTTGGTTTTGATCTTGTTAACTCCTGTCACTGTTCCCGAATCTATGGAACGTAATTCCAACGCTTCTTTTACTTCGGGCGAAATCACCAATAATCCTCCAGTATCGAAGAAAAAATGAAATACCTTATCTTGTATTTCCACAGGGATAATAAGCTTCCCATTTACTAGTTCGTATTCTATCTCCTCGAAGAAGTTAGTGTTTTTCACCACTTCTTGCGCAAACAAATTACCAGATAGTAAAAGGAATAAAGATATCCTAAGTATCAGTCGAGTGAGCAATTATCTTTGTGTTTATTGATGATTAAATCTGCTACAAGTATCTATATAATTTTGGTCAAACTCAACCTATGAAGATGTTTTTTGACACTAAGTTATCAACAACAAATAATGACGTTTAAATTGGTGTTGTTTTATTGAATTTTTCAGCCCTGTTTTGTTCACGGTTAAGATAAGATTGAAATTTTGACGGCAATGGACTCACCACTGATACTTTTTTATCTAAGATGGGATGTTTGAAAATTAGCTCATGGGCATTTAAAAAAAGTCCTTTTCCTTTCAAAAGCTTTGTATTTTTTGAATAAAGCTTGTCTCCAATGATTGGATGGTTCATAGAGGCGCAGTGAATTCGTAATTGATGGGTCCTTCCACTAATAGGTTTTAACTGAATCAAACTAAGATAACCATATGTCAAAGAAGGCGATACTACATTCAATTTAAAAGTAGTGGTTGCATTTTGAGATTGAATATCTAAAGCCACCAATCCTTCAATTGGTGTTTTTCCCGAAACAATCGCTACGTACTTTTTTGAGATCTGTCTGTTTTCAAATTGCTTGCCTAAATTGATCTGGGTGGCTTTTGTTTTGGCGATTAGTAGACAACCTGAAGTCAAGGCGTCTAGACGATGAACTGGTAGTGGGCTTGGCAAGGTATCTTGTACGGAGCTTCTGTTTAAATTTACTTTTAATGCGTTCTGAATTGTTTTAAAATAGTTTCCACTTACAGGGATGCCGGCAGGCTTATTCACCACCGCTAGGTAATCGTCTTCATAGAGGACTTTTAGTTCAAGATCGAAAGGCTTATAGTTTACGTTTTGTTCTGCGTATAATTCTATCTTCATGCCTGTATTTACATAGTCACCCGAATATCCAACCTTTCCGTTTAAATAGATTCGATCCTTTTTAAGGGCTTTTTTGACACTCTTTCTAGATGGAAGGTAATTATTAAAAGTATAAAAGGCATAATCAGAAAGTCTTACTTGATGTACATTGCTTGGGACAATAATTGTTTCAAGGGGAAAAGGTACATGGCCAGATTCATTCATTTTTTAACTATGCAAATTAAGTTACAATGTACTAAAGATGCAAAACATATTGTGTTTTGCATCTTTAGTCCTTTATTTTCATCTATTTCATTTTTACAAACTTAACAGTCGATCGAGCCCCTGAAGCCAAGATCATTTCCAAATAGTAAATTCCAGCTGGAACGTGAGTGATGTCAAGAGTCATCTTATTGTTGTTCGAATGTAAATTTTCCTTGCGTATTAAGTTTATCCCAAGTTCATTATAAACACTCAATCTCTGAATCTTTTCTCTTGATATATTATATTCTAAAGTCAATATATCAGCGACAGGATTTGGATAGACTTTTAATTCAGCAATCTGAACATTCTCTGCTATGGATGAAATGATCACTTCTAAAACTTCAGATTGACTTTCACAGCCATTCTCATCAATGACAACGACATAATATAAACCAGATGTCAAAGCAGTATGTCCTTGGCCGATAACACCTTCTATCGCTTCGCCATCAAGATACCATTGGTAGCTACCGGCTGACGAGCTTTTCAATATGTTATTTATCTGATCGATGTTAGGAAGGGTGACTTCATATTCAGTGACCTCAACAGATTCAGCAGTAGCGAAACAACCATTCACTGAAACTACAACAGAATAAACTCCTGCTATATCTGTATTGATAGAAGAGAAGTCTGATCCCTTTATTAGATTTCCATTTGCAAACCAAGCATAAGAGTCCGCACCTTCAATTCCTGAGTTTAATGTTGTGCGCTCACCTGGGCAAATTATGAATGCATCTGAATTAATTATTGGTAATGGCGTAGGTGTCACTTCTAGAATTGTCTCTACAGAAGAATCTTCGCAACCATTAAGAGATACAATCAAATAGTACGTCCCTGCTTCATTAACTTCGATTTTATTTGTATTCTCGTTAAGCATGTCAGTATTTCTAAACCACTGATAGCTGTCATAACCTTCATTAGTAATTAGTTGTAATGATTCACCTTCACAAATGGCTTGTGCACCAGTTACATTTAAAGTAGCATCAGGGGATTCTAAAATGTTCACTTCAAATTCTATTGGTTCGGAACCACAAGTACCGTTGTAACCTATGGCTTGATAGATTCCTGATTCCAAAACTTCTAGACTTGTCTGATTACTTATCTCCTGATCGTTAAAGATCCATGAGTATGTTTCTGCCTCTCCATCAACGGTTAAGATTATATCGTCTCCTTCACAATAGTTTGCAGTGGCAGGATCAGTTGTACTCAGCACCGGTGGTTCTATTACCGCTAAACTAATTTCTTGAGATGTTGCAGAACATACATTGTTAGTGAGCATAACTTGGTAGGTTCCTGCTGCTGTTGCAGAAAGAGTAGGCATATTATTTCCTATACTTTCACCATTAAAAAACCATTCATAATGATCACCTTCGGCAACTTCTAGATTTAAAATTTCACCTGCACAAATTGAATTGCTAAGGCCAACATTTAAAGTAGCTTCAGGAGTTGTATCAACAACTACCTCGACTGTCTCTGAAGTTTCGTGACAATTGTTATTTGATGCAACTACATAATAGATGCCACTTTGAGAAACTTCAATTTCATTAGCATCTGAATTAATGATTTCGTTATTAAAATACCAAGTATAAGAAGCTGCACCTGTCGCAATATTTAAGGTGCTACTTTCTCCTTCACAAGTATTTAACTCGGGACCTACATTCAGTACTGCTTCAGGAAGTTCTACAACTTCTAGTAAAAAATCTTCGGATGTGGAAGAACAACTTTGTGCTGATAAATATAGCGTATATGTTCCTGCTTCTGAAACTGTTATACTACCAACATTAGAATCATTTATTTCATTCCCATTAAAAAACCATACATACTCGTCAGCCATGCTATTCGTTTCCAAAACTATTTCGCCTCCTTCACAGATAGTGTTGGTTGATGCAATAATATTTGCCTCGATACTTGGATCAGACTCAATTTCAAAAGCTTCAGAAGTGAAGGTGCAATTTGCATTTCCTAAGGTAAGGGTGTAAGCACCTGCTTGATTGGTTGTTAAAGTTTCATCAGAACCTACTATCTCCCCGTTCAATATCCAGGAATACGCGTCTGCAATTGCCTGCGTGCTTAAGGTGATCTCATCATCAGAATTTTCACAGATTGATGTCCCTGTACTTAAAATTTCAGCAAAAGGGAACCGGTTAAATATGACTTCTAAATCTTCAGAAGTAACCTCGCAGTCTCCGTTTGCTGCTTGCACAGTATAGATACCTGAAATGGTTACTTTCAACGCACTTGTTGTCTCATTATTTAGAAACTCCCCATTACGATACCATGCATAATCTTCTGCAGTTCCATTGGTCTCAATGACATAAGTATCTCCTTCGCATAAAGAAGGAAGTTCAGTTTCTGTAAATTCAATGGTTGGATTTTCTTGAATAATTAATTCAAAACTTCCAGACTCAGAAATACAATCTTCTCTCATAGTAGTCAAAGTATAGTTTCCGGCTTCACTAATTTCAATAGAAGGACCTTCTTGATCGAGGGTATTTCCATCCAGCATCCAATTGTATACATCTGCATATTCAGCTACTGCTAATGTAATAGATTCTCCATTACAAATTGTTTCTGGTCCATTTAGGTTGAAGCCTAGATCAAGTGAACTTATCACAGTAACACTGATATCCATAGATTGATTGACACAATCTCCATTGCTTGCTCTAATAAAATAAAATCCTTGAGTAGAGACGACCAACTCATTTGAGGTACCTACGATTTCTCCTTCCAAAACCCACTCATAATTCTCTGCTCCTTCAGGCACCCTTAGGGTGATTTCTTCTCCTTCACATATTGTTTGCCCAAGTGCCATATTTAATTCTACTGAGGGGGCATTAATTACACTTACGGTTATTGTATTTGAAGTAGTACTACAAGATCCATTCGAGGCGATCATGTAATAGTTACCGGCTTCAGAAATATTTAAAGAATAAGTATCTGCAATCAAATTTCCGTTTTGATACCATTCATAAGAACTAGCATCCACGATCGGTTCTATCAATTGAGATTGTCCCAAACAAAATGAAATTTCTTCATTGCTTTGAAGGTCTATGGATGGAGCTGCTTCTTGAGAGATAGTCACCACATTTGATTGTCCTTCGCAACTAGCGTCATCAATAATATAAACTTGATAATTGCCAGGGCCGTTGATAAGTAAACTACTTCCTGTTTCTGCCAACATTTGACTATTTAAAAACCATTGATACGTTTGATAACCAGCAGTAGCGTCAATCATTATCTCATCGCCTTCACAAATAGTTGTTATGCCATTACTTTCTAAACTAATGATAGGACTTGGTTCTTGCGTGATCGACAAAATGTTTGATTGCCCTTGGCAAAGGTCATTAAAGGCGAAGACTTGATAATTGCCGGGAGTTAACGCGGTAAGCGTACTACTAGTTTCAATCAATAGCTGTCCGTCTCGATACCATTCGTAAGTCTGAAATCCATCGGTTGCTTCCAACGTTACATCCTCCTCTTCGCAAAAGCTTAGACCATTTAATGACAATAAAGACACTTCAGGATTTTGTGAATAAGAGACACTTATGGTTTCAGAGGTGCCGGAGCAATTTCCATCTATAACTTCCAAACTATAATTTCCTGCTTCCAGAATATTGAGTGATGCTGTGTTTTCATCTAGCAAGACACCATCGCGGTACCAATTATATACAGAGCCATTATTTGAGCTATTTAAGATATAATTGTCTCCCTCACAAACTTCAACACTGGTTGATAATGCATCAAGCGTAACTTCAATATCTTCTCTTATTGTTACACTTATAATTTCTGAACTAGAACAAATTCCATTAGTTGCAGTAAATTCATATGTACCAGCTGAATTTACGATTATTGGATTTTCATTAGGAATAAATGTTTGCCCATTGCTAGACCATTGGACAATTCCTATGCTTGATTCCAATTGCAGGCTTAAATCATCTCCTTCGCAAATTTCATAAGAGGAAGATCCATTATTAGAAATGACTGGATACTCTAAAACACTTAAATTTACTAATGAGCTACTTGCATTGCAATCACCAATACTTACAAAAACTTCATACGCTCCACTTTGGGCAACAGTAATTGATGCGCCATTTTCATTTGGAATAACTTCCGAGTTTAAAAACCAGACATAAGAATCTGCAATGCCGCTTGTCGTAAAAGTGAAATCTTCTCCTCCACAGATCTGGTTCATTTCCACTTGATCAATTTCAACTGTAGGATTTGGATTTACTGTCAAACTAAATATTTCTGATTGTGTCTGACAATCTAAAGTACTTGCAATTACATAATATTCTCCCGATTCTGTTGCAAGAAACTCATTCGAATCACCAGAAAAAACTATAGCTTCATTGAGGTACCAATCATAGTTGTCAGCACCATTTTCAATTTCTAAGTTTACAGATTCTCCATCGCATAATTCTTGATTGCCAACAAAGTTTAAATTTGCATTTGGAATTGAAATGATCTGAACAAATAATTCATCAGAATTGATCGTACAATCGCCTAATGTTCCTTCTACATAAAAGTTGCCATTTGTTGACGCCGTATAAGTTGCGCTGGTTTCACCATCAATGGCTATCCCATTTTGATACCATTGATATGCGTCAGCACCTTCAGGAACTTCCAAGGTTATCTCGGCTCCAGAACATAATTGTTGCGTTTCTGAAAAGTTCAAACTTAGTTCAGGACCATTCTCCAACCCTGTAATTAAAAACTCTTCAGAGTATGTTTCGCAACTTCCATTTGAAACAATCACTTGGTAAACTCCAATGTTGTCAGCTTCAAAAGTATTGCCATTTTGGTTTTGAGAAATAAATCCATTTACCAACCAAGTGTAAGAATTATTTTGACCATCAGGTACTTCTATTAAATGGGTAGCACCCTCGCATAGTGTTATTGGCCCTGCTTCATTTAACGTTGCCTCAGGTGCTTCTCCAAAACCTACCGTGACTGTCAACGTTTTGGAATGAGGTCCTTTATAAACTTTCACTGTATAAGTACCTTCTGAGTCTACCGTTAAGTCTTTCTCAAATCCAACTTGTGTGAAACCTTTGAACCATTGGATTACATCTGCATCTGTGTCTACGGTTAAAGTGATAGAATTGCCAGCTTCAATACATACACTGTTGTTGAAATTTAAAGACGCTGTCGGAGGAATAACAGGAGGGATCGGATCAAAAGTAATATCTGTTGCCTTTAAAACATACAATCCTGTCTGTACATCCGAGCCTAGTATTTTGCCGGAAGGCAAATAGGGATAAGCACCCCAAGCACCATCAAAACCACTGTAGTTTGTATTGTCCGGTTCTGTATCATACCAGGCAACCTGCTTAACATTATTTGGATTACTCATGTCAAATACTTGAATCCCTTCATGGTAATACGAAATGATCACATAATCATCTCTAACGAATGGGTTATGAGCAATGGATCGTGTGTTGCCAGGACCCAATAAAGCAGACCTAAAAGTTGAAAGCACTTCAATATCAGTTGGATCAGAAACGTCAACTACTTTAAGGCCAGTATTATGAGTTTCATCCGCCATGATCAAATGTTTGTCATCTTCATTCAGCCAGCAAGAATGATTGTACCCTTGCTCTGGATATGAAGTCATTGTTCCTAAAACTTTGATATCATTTGGGTCAGAAAAATCATATACGTACAGACCTCGACCACCGCAATTGGCATATCCAATATGATCTTCAACATACATGTCATGAATGTACTGACCTTGTAAATTTGTTGAGTTTAATAAAATTGGAACTTCAGGATTTGTTTTAATATCCAAAATGATAACCCCTGAACTTTGGGTGTTTGTTCCAATAGCATATAGTCTTCCATGCGCTTCATCAATAAAAATATTATGCGCTGCAGTAAAGTAATCCCTGTTTTGCGCCACAAAGGATACACCATTTTGAGAAGGATTATCGCCCATAAAAAATATGGATAATCCTTCGTTCGCTTCTGTACAGCCATAAGCCCATTGGCTGTAAGTCTTCATGTCACGCCATGATGAACTCATAGAACCAGCAAAGCTATTAACTAAGGAAGCATTTGCATTGCTACTAACATTTACAAAATTGAAATGTGTCCTAGTGCCTATGATGGCATATTCATTTTGATCTGAATCCACATATCCCCAGATATCATTATAAAAAGATGAGTTGTTTTCCCAAGTATATAGCACATTCATATCTTTGCTTATTTGGGAATAGCAAAGGGAATAAAAAAATAATAGTAGGAGTGTAAATCTGATCTGCATTTCGAGCCTTTTATGGTTTAGGAAATTTGAATGAGTCTGATGGTTAGATTAACCTAAAAATAGGGAATATTTATTTAGTCGTGGAATAGGCCTGAGGAAAAAATTAGTCTTATCAAGTACATAACCAAAAGAATTGTTTGTTTAAGATCAAATTTTCAGTGGTATTAACTATTATTGAGCTGTACTCTATTGCTGGATGTGGACAAAAATCAGAGATATTAGATATTTTTGAATGTATACGATCCGATTTTTAGATGACCTTCAAATTCTTTTTAGTCAGCTCATTTTCTATGTTTCCAGTGTTGAGGGTGCCTATAGGTTCAAACATCATGATGTGGACTTCTTCTTCGGCGATTGGTTTATGTTCTATACCTTTTGGCACAACGATGATTTCTCCTTGATTGATGGTTTCGGTTTTATCTCTGAATTCTATTTTCAAATTTCCTTTTACGACATAAAATAGCTCATCTTCCTTCTCATGGCTATGCCAAATGAATTCCCCTTTTATC
>ENA-ORXM01001878-ORXM01001878.1-marine-metagenome-genome-assembly--contig:-NODE-1878-length-26946-cov-5.493766_pt1 | contig 26946 bp, 29 predicted proteins | sample MGYA00237867_ERZ511480 | MGnify/ENA primary metagenome ERZ511480 (study PRJEB26309, sample SAMN06266103) | marine metagenome | isolation source: Algal blade | place: United Kingdom:Sidmouth, United... | reverse complement strand
GCTGCGCTCACGGAGTAAGGGCGTTAGGGTGTCAGGGGTGTCAAGGGTGTCAAGGGTGTCAAGGGTGTCAAGGGTGTCAAGGGTTTCAAGGGTTTCAAGGGTTTCAAGGGAAATTGTTAATCCTGAACTCATCTGTGCAAATTTAAAATCAAAAATCCCAAATCGCATATGTCAAGGGTGTCTGGGGTGTATAATCCTGAAGTCATCTGTGAAATGTTAAAATCAAAAATCCCAAATCTCAAATCGTATATAAAATATCGTCTAGGGCATTCTCAACCAGCCGACTAAGTTCGGAGCTTTAATAGTCCAGTTTCCATTACTATAAATCAACTTATATTTACCTCTGCTGGGATTTTGACTACCTGGGTTTTGTTGAATGAAGTTTACCCCACTTTCATCGACATTAGTAATGATAAACAAATGCCCAAACTTATTATCACGAGATGGACCAATGATGCCCATATCATCTTTTCGTGGTTTTTTATTTTGACCATTTCGGAATTGATACATGCCACGACCCACATTAAATTCGCCATGGCCTAAATCGGCATTAAAAAAATCTGCTGCATTGCCGCCTGCGTTTGGCATTTTATGATTGTATGCCTGATAGAAAAATCTTTTTCCAAATTCAACACATTGATACTTAAGCCCTAAGTTGTATCCATCCTTTGTTTTATTTCTACCAAAAATATTCTTTACACTTCCATTATAATAAACATTAACGCCCTTGTACGTATCTATGACTTGTCCTTCTTTACCTGATGATTTTTTGTAAGTTCTTTTAGTAGTGGGATTTGGTTCTTTTTCCTCAGTCTTAAAAAGATTCTTAAAAAAATCTGTCTTAGGTACACTAGGTAAATAGTCGCCAAATATCCAAAAGCCAAGGCCGCCAAATAAAAGGATAGTAATAATATAGGCTTTAAGTTTTGTACTCATATTTTTTATAAATCAAATATTCCGATGTATTGATTATCGAAAGCACAAATGTAATAATCTTTGCTTTTAATAAAACATGCGTTTATGAATCAAAAGAATTACTTTTAGAAAAAGCGTCTGAAACATATTTTTACAATTCTATTATATGCAAAAGTTTAATTTTATACAATGGAATACAGTCTTATAAAAAGCCTCCATATTGTATCGTTTGTCGCATGGTTTGCTGGTTTGTTTTATCTGGTAAGGCTTTTTGTATATCATACGGAAGCCTTTGGTAAAACACAAATAGAGAAAGACATTCTAACCAAGCAGTATCACATCATGGAAAGCAGGTTATACCGTATAATTTGTAATCCGGCCATGATGTTGACTTGGATATTTGGTATTGTGATGATTTACATGAATGGATGGGAATGGTATAAAGCCAACATCTGGTTGCACTTCAAAATTGGTTTTGTGATACTTTTAACGCTTTACCATTTGTATAATAAAAGAATAATTAGCGCTTTAAAGGTAGACAAAAGGGTTATGAGTCCCTTTAAATTCAGGCTTTACAACGAAGTGCCTACGCTTTTCCTTTTAACAATTGTCTTACTTGCCGTTTACAAGAATTTATTAAATTTTGGATATACCTTTGTGGGCATTATTGCCTTTGCAATAATTTTGTTTTTAATTGCCAAAATATATCGTAAGCAACGATTACGCAAAAAATAAAATTAACAAATGAAAAAGTTCTTAAAAATCCTAATCTTCATTTTAGTCCTACTTTTAATTCTGGCTATTGTCTTGATGTTTGTTTCGCCAGCGCAACTCAAACTTCAACAAACTAAAACCTTGGAAGGACCACCTAACATGGCGTATAATGTCGTTAATGACTTTAGTACTTGGGAGTCTTGGTCTCCATGGGCAAAAATGGATCCTGATGCAGTGAATACATATACAGAAAAGACAAGTGGTGTTGGAGCCGTGTGGAAATGGAAAGGTGATCCAAAATCAGTTGGTGAAGGTTCTCAGAAAATCGTCGAATCTAAAGAAGGTGAAAAAATAAGAACTGAATTAGAATTTGTGGGATGGGATGGATTGTCATATAGTGACTGGATATTTGAAAAAGCAGGTGATAAAACGAAAGCGACATGGACATTTGAAGGTGCGGAAACGCCTTTTTATATGAGACCCATTAATTTATTTATGAAAGGGGGATTGAAAAAAACTTATGCAGAAGGTTTGACAAATCTAGATGGGTTACTAAAGAAAAGAGTCGAAGAAAAAGTCTATAGGGGTTATAAAATCAATGAGATCGATTTACCTGAAAAGCATTATGTTATAAATAGAGCTGAAATTAAAATTGAAAACATCCAACAATTTTATACTCAAAATCTAGGGGCTCTTTTTGGTAAACTTCAAGGCTCAAATATTGAAATGGACGGTATGCCAAGTGGGTTGTTCTTTAAATGGAATCAAACTTCTGAAACAACCGATATGGCTGCAAGTATTCCTGTAAAAGAAGAAGTAGCCATAAAAGGCGCAAGCTCATATACCATTCCAGCAGGTAAGGCATTAAGAATTGATTTTTATGGTGATTATAGTAAAACTGCAAATGCACATTATGCGTTAGATGACTATATGAGAGATTACGGATTATTAAATAATCCTCCGATGGTTGAAGAGTACGTTACTGATCCGACTGAAGAAAAAGATCCTGAAAAATGGTTGACAAAAATTACATACTACATTGCCGAATAATAAATACTAAGTAAGGGCTATTTCAAATGGCCCTTTTTTTATGAATATATTACTAAACATATTATTACTATTCTATTTTCCTGCACATGATGTACACTTGAGCAAAACAGATTTACATTATAAATCTGAAAAGCAAGCCCTACAGTTTACAATCCACATATACATGGATGACCTAGAGCTGGAAATTAAAAATGAAAGCCAACACGAGCTAAAGCTATTTTCTGATAAAGAATCGCCGCTTGCTGACTCTCTGATCGTAGATTATCTTGACCAACATTTAAAAATACAAATAGATCAAAATTCTGTAAACCGAAACTATATCGGTAAAGAAATGAGTGAAGACCTTATGGCTGTTTGGATTTATCTTGAAGTAGATAATCAAAAAAAGTTTGAACACATAAAAATCGAAAACACAATTCTTACAGACCTTTATAATGACCAACGGAATATCTTAAACTTTAAAGTAGACAATAAGCGAAAAGCATTTTACATCTTGGATTCTAAAGATCAAATAAAAGATATCGAATTATAATGCGCTTTTTGAACTACATTATCATTTTTCCAGTCAAGGTGTATCAAAAATTAATATCACCGCTACTCGGGCCTACGTGTAGGTATGAACCAAGCTGCTCTCATTACATGATAGAAGCTGTGAATGAATGGGGTTTGTTTAAAGGTTTTTATTTGGGAATAAAAAGAATATTAAGATGCCACCCTTGGGCAGGATTTGGTCCTGATCCAGTACCAAAAAAAGAAACAAATGAGAAGACCTAGAAGAAACAGAAAATCAGAAAGTATAAGAAAACTAGTCAGAGAAAACAAAGTTACAGCTGATGACTTGATCATGCCTCTTTTCTTGACTGACGGGAAAAATATAAATAAAATTGTACCATCGCTTCCTGTTGCTAAAAGACAGTCACTAGATTTTATTTTGAAAGAAATAGCTTCTTGTTTAAAACTGGGCATTCATAGTTTTATTTTATTTCCAAAAATCCCAAAAAAAAACAAAGATAAAACTGGCACCTATAGTTATGATCCTGATAACTTTTATTTGAAATCGGCTACAAAAATCAAAAAGAAATTTCCTCAAATTACTTTAATAAGTGATGTCGCTTTAGATCCTTACAGCATTGACGGACACGATGGCATTGTGAGAAATGGTGAAATTATAAATGATGAAACTTTAATTGTATTACAGAAAATGTCTGTAGCACAAGCCAAGGCAGGTTTTGATGTACTCGGCCCTTCTGATATGATGGATGGCAGAGTAGAAATGATGAGAGTGGCTTTGGACGCTTCTGGTTTTGTCAACACTTCAATCATGTCGTATACTGCAAAATATGCAAGTGGTTTTTATGGCCCTTTTCGAGATGCTTTGGACTCCGCTCCTGTGAACGACCCTAACATTCCAAAGGATAAAAAAACATATCAAATGGATCCTTCTAATAGTCGAGAAGCTATGATAGAAGCGGAATTGGATATGATAGAGGGTGCAGATTTTTTGATGGTAAAACCTGCAGTACATTATCTTGACATCATTGCTAGGCTCAAAGATAATTTTGAACTCCCTATCGTGGCTTACCATGTCAGTGGCGAATGCAGTATGCTCATTGCCGCTGCCAAAAAAGGTTGGCTCGATTTTGATGTTGTCATGCCAGAAACACTTCTTTCAATAAAAAGAGCTGGCGCTGATCAAATTATCACATATTTCGCGAAAGCGTTTATGACATTAGATTCAAAAAAGTAATTCTACATCTATTTAAGGATCAAAACTTTTTGCGTAATATTTTTATTTTGATTTGAAAAGATAAATTTATACGTGCCTTTATCCAAACCGAATGTTTGAGATTTTAGGCTCACCAAAAAATTTGTCTTCGTCATTTGCTCAGACCAAATTTTGAGACCAATTTCATTCTCAATATAAAACTCAAAAGTTTCATCATCATTAAAGGTCTCAAAAACATTTGTAGTCAAATATTCTTCATCCAATAAAGATCTAAAGCTATCTGGGTCTTCAGCTTCCATTAATGTATTATCGCAAGGTTGAATACGCGCTTCAAAGTCTGTTCCTAAAATAACTTCAAAAGGATGAACCAAATCGATATCTGTCCCAGCTGTAAATAATATCGGAGTAGCGCTATTTACAACTGCATTCGAATAAATATTTATTTCTGCTCTATAGATTGTTGGTCCAATCATATTGATAACTAAATAGTCATCATCACAAGGCGGTGGCGGACCACATCCTTCATCAACAATGCCATCACAGTTATTATCAAAGCCATCACAGACCTCTGGGTTACCTGGGAAATTATCAGGATCTGCATCATCACAGTCGCCATCGTTTGAGACAAAACCGACTGGTGCAAAACATCCTGTCATTATAACATTTGAATCTCCATAACCATCTTCGTCGGCATCTGCATAATAAGTATTTGTTACACCTTCATCTACATTACCATCACAGTTATTATCAAAGCCATCACAGGTCTCTGTGTTACCTGGGAAATTGTCAGGATCCGTATCATCACAGTCGCCAGCGTTTGTGACAAAACCGGCTGGTGCAAAACATCCTGTCATTATAACATTTGAATCTCCATAACCATCTTCGTCGGCATCTGCATAAAAGGTAAGTAGCACACCTTCATCAAAATTACCATCACAATTGTTATCAGCACCATCACATACTTCTGGATTACCAGGAAAGCTATTAGGATCAGTATCATCACAATCCGTATTATCTATAGTATATCCTACAGGCAGGCTACAAGCCAAGACAGTATTATTGGGATCACCAAATCCGTCACTATCTGTATCCGCATAAAATACGACATTTCCATTTTCATCTATGTCTCCATCGCAATCATTATCTTGTCCATCACAGACCTCAGTATTGCCCGGATAATTATAGGGATCATTATCATCGCAATCTGTATTATCTGTAATAAAACCCATAGGGGCGGAACAAGCAACTGTGGTATTATTAGGATCGCCAAATCCATCGTCATCTGTATCAGCATAATAGGTATTACCGCCATCTTCATCTACCATACCGTCGCAGTCATTGTCAAATCCATCACAGACTTCGGTATTACCTGGAAAATTATTAGGATCAGTATCATCGCAATCTGTATTATCTATTACATAGCCCATAGGAGCACTACATCCGTCTATCGCATTGGCTGGATCTCCAAATCCATCGCCGTCTGTATCAGCATAATAGGTTGTAATAACACCTTCGTCAATATTGCCATCACAATTATTATCAAACTCATCACATACCTCAGGATTGCCTGGAAAATTATTAGGGTCAAGGTCATCACAATCTGTATTATCTAAAACAAATTCTGGTGGTTGCTCACAAGCTAACATTGAGGAGTTGGGATTCCCAAATCCATCACCATCAATATCTTCATAATAAGTTTGTTCTACACCAATAGAAATTATTAAGTTCTTAGCAATCGTTCCTGTGCCACCGGAATTGGTAGCCATCAATTCTGCTTCTATAGTTCCAGAAGTTCCTCCCGTATGACAAATAATAGGATTTTGATCTGTAGAAGTCATTATATCAAAAGTCAAATTTCCAGATAAACTGGTAAAGATCCACAGCCATGAATCAGGACTATTTGTTGACAAATCCGTAAATGAAATACAGTCCATATCACAAATAGTAATATTTCCGCTTGGCGCGAAGTCAGCTACAGGTGCTGCATCTCCACATTTTGAAGTAGTTGTTGTAAATCCTTCAAAGACAGCTCTAGTATTCATAACATCACTTTGATCTGAAGTAAACATATACATACAACCATCAGAGGCATACGACATAAAATTCATGTACATATCTTCATCTCCACAAGTTTGCGGCAAATTCGAACATTGCGTATGACTTGAACAAGAAGAATAGCCAGAATAATTGGTGTTCATATCTGGTGTATCTGCAATCTGATCTTGTTGTCCATTACAATTACTATTGTCTCCCCATATATGATATAAACCAAAATAATGTCCAATCTCATGCGCTAAGGTCTCGCCCTCATCATATAATGCAAAGCAACCAGAGCTTCCTGTGGTTTGAACACCCGAACAGCTTATCGCCCCAGTCCCAAAAACACAATTATCCACTAAAACACCATCACCATTAAAACCTCCTGGAATACCGTTAGAAACACCAAGTAAGCCTCCAGCTAAATCATCAACATATACATTCATGTAAGCAGCCCAATCAGTATTCACAGGGGTTAAATTTCCTCCTGGTACATTGAAATTTAATTGGCCAAAAGTGATTGCATAATCACCATCCACCAAACCATAACCGGTCGGATGCTCTAATGTGGCTAAACAAAACTGAACGCAAGCATCTCCTAAAATTCCAGAACCAAAACAAGATGTAAATTGATTGATCAAACCTGCATCCGCATCTAATCCTAACATTTCTTTATTAAGTTCGTCCAATTGATCTAAGACTATAGAAATAGCACAGGCTTCTTGCGCAGCTGGCACGAGACCTGAATCAAAGTGAAATGCAATAGGCACCAAAATGGGACCATTGCTACATGTAGGATTTTTTTGTTCGCGTCTATCTTTAATTAAAGGCGCTGACTTCTTTTGCCATTCTAAGACCCTCTTTTTGTATTCGGGATTTTCCTCCATCATCTTCTGATGGTTTTGAATAGTACTTAAACAACGCTGACCCTCTTGAGCGTTTATCAATCCACCTCCTAGTAAAAGGCAGAAAAACAATACGTATTTCTTCATGCTTATATAAACTAAAATAAATGGGGTTTGTACTCAAAATTAATGAATTCAGTGATTTGAAGTAGATTTATAAATTAGCGTTTCTTACATTTAATGCGTAATTATAGCATTATGAGCAAGTTATCAAGGAAAAAATTCTTTTCAGGTCTCGCAGGAGGCATTATTGCTACCCCCTTCTTAATCAAAGCATTATCAGACGATGCTTATGCGCAAAAATCTGATACCCTGCAGACTACGTATGAAAAAAAGCATATATGGAAAATGGTAACCACTTGGCCACCTAATTTTCCCATTTTAGGAGAAGCGTGTAATTTAATTTCAAAATGGGTGTATGAAATGTCTGGTGGCAGATTAGAAATCAAAGTTTATGGCGCTGGAGAATTGGTGCCCGCCTTAGAAGTTTTCGATGCTGTAAAAGACGGTGCTGCTGAATTAGGAAATGGTTGTTCTTATTATTGGGCTGGAAAAATCCCTGCTGCACAATTTTTTGCGACAGTCCCCTTTGGCATGAACGCTCAACAAATGAACGCGTGGCTAACATCTGGAGGAGGAATAAAATTATGGCAAGAACTGTATGCTGATTATAATCTCGTTCCTTTCCCTGTAGGCAACTCTGGCTATCAGATGGGAGGTTGGTTTAATAAAGAAATAAATACCATCGATGATTTTAAAGGTTTGAAAATGCGGATGCCTGGCTTAGGGGGTAAGGTTATTGAAAAAGCAGGTGCCTCACCAGTACTTATTGCAGGAAGTGAAATTTACACCAGTCTTGAAAGAGGTATTATCGATGCTACGGAATGGCTAGGGCCTTTCCATGATTATAAAATGGGGTTTCATCAAATTGCAAAGTATTATTACGTAAATGGTTGGCATGAACCTGGGACCAATTTAGAGGGTCTGGTAAACAAAGAAAAGTTCGAAGAATTAACGCCTGATTTGCAAGCTATTTTAAAATGTGCTATGCTACGAGCCAATCATTGGGTACTGTCAGAGTGTGAAACTCAAAACAGTATTTTCCTTCAAAAAATAATGGAAGAAGAAAATGTAAAATTGAGATATTACTCCAAGGATATTTTAGAAACAATGAGATCATTTTCTGAAGAAGTTATTCAAGATCTAATTGCTAAAGATGCAAAATCTAAAAAAATATATGCATCCTATAAAAAGTTTGCAGCAGATGCAAAGCAGTGGGCTGAGATATCTGAAAAACAATATTATCAATCTATCATGAGTTAATTTTCAATATCTGAATCTTTATAATTATTATGGTCAAAGTTATACATAGCATCGTAGAATTTGTGGGCAAAGCTACCTCATGGTTGACCACAATTCTTGTACTGTTTGTTTGCTTTGATGTTTTTAGAAGATATTTCTTAAAGGACTCTGCAGCTTGGATAATGGAACTGGAATGGCATCTTTTTGCATTGATTTTTCTATTGGGTGCTGCATATACTTTGAAACACAACAAGCATATTAGAGTAGATGTGTTTTACGAAAATTTCTCTCCAAAAGATAAAGCACTTGTTAATCTCATTGGAGGATTAGTTTTATTAATCCCTTGGTGTTGCATCATGATTTATATGAGTTGGACTTACGCCTATAACTCTTTCCTCATCAATGAAAGTTCACCTGACCCAGGAGGACTACCTGCGCGCTACATAATAAAATTTAGTATTGTTTTAGGAATTGGTTTATTATTGTTGCAATCTGTTGCAATGGTAATTGAATCATGGCAAAAAATTAAATCAGATTGCCTTTAATGGAAATCATTGCCATCATATTATTTGTTAGCATTCTAGTCTTAATATTATATGGCTTTCCTGTGGCTTTTACTTTAGGGGGACTTTCGATACTTTATGCAGTTTGTTTTTTGGAACCAGCAAGCCTATCTGCATTACCACCACGCATCATGGGCGTGATGAGTAATTATGTTTTATTGGCCGTACCCCTTTTTGTTTACATGGGTATTATGCTTGAAAAATCTGGACTCGCTGAAAGCATGCTGGAAACCATGTCAATGTTATTTGGTCGACTGCATGGCGGATTGGCTATTTCAGTTGTTATTGTAGGTGCACTGCTTGCTGCATCGACAGGTATTGTAGGCGCGACTGTGATTACAATGGGTTTGATTTCTTTACCTACAATGCTCAAAAGAAAATATGACCCTGCCTTAGCGGCTGGAACTATCGCTTCATCAGGTACATTAGGTCAGATTATACCACCTTCAGTTGTACTTGTTTTGTTAGGGAGTGTATTGAATATAAGTGTGGGAGATTTATTTAAAGCGGCTATAATTCCAGGCTTATTATTGGTTGTAGCCTATATTATTTTCATTCTTGTTTATGCTAAATTACATCCGCACAAGGCTCCTGCATTAACACGAGAAGAATTAGATGATTTTAAATCACATAATTATAAATCTAAGGTTATAAAAGCATTTCTTTTTCCTATGCTTTTAATTGCTTCGGTGCTGGGCTCTATACTTTTAGGTATTGCCTCTCCTACTGAGGCGGCAGCTGTAGGGGCTTTCGGAGCTATAATTTTAACTATTATACAAAAGAGGTTTTCATTGTCTGTACTAAAAGAGGTCATGCGAGAAACAACGCACTTAACAGCGATGGTATTCATGATACTTTTAGGTGCGACAACTTTTACTTTTGTCTTTAGAGAATTGGGTGGCGATCGTTATCTTATGGAAACAATTTCTGATGCTCATCTTTCACCTCAAATGTTTTTACTTCTGGTGATGGTTGTTGTATTTGTCGCTGGATTTTTCATAGACTTTATAGAAATCATTTTTATTATTGTTCCTGTGGTCTCACCTATTTTTATTGCGCTAGATATCAACCTAATTTGGATAGGTATTCTCTTGGCTTTAAATTTACAAACTTCCTTTTTGACACCTCCATTTGGGTTTTCATTATTTTATTTGAAAGGTGTGGCTCCTCCGGAAGTTAAGACTGTTCATTTATATAATGGTGTAATTCCTTTTTTGTGTATCCAGGTTTTGCTTTTGGGAATGGTGATATTATTTCCTGAGATTGTGTTTGTTTTGTTTTAACTATTTCATATTTCTGGTTGGTTGAAACCACCCGCTTGTTATTAAGAACTAATTACCTTTCCATAAAAAAATAATTTTAGAAGTGCCGATGGCACTAGACTTCATTTTTTATACCTATTTCATTTAAGAATTTTACTTATTGATACAACAGCTAGTGTGCTGGGTGGTTGAAACCACCCGCTTGTGATTAAGAATTATTCACCTTTTCATTAAAAATAATTTTAGAAGTGCCGATGGCACTAGACTTCATTTTTTATACCCATTTCATTTAAGAATTTTACTTATTGATACAACAGCTAGTGTGCTGGGTGGTTGAAACCACCCGCTTGTGATTAAAGAATAATCACCTTTCCATAAAAAAATAATTTTAGAAGTGCCGATGGCACTAGATTTTATTTTTATTACCCGTTCTTTATTCAAGAATTTTATTTATTGCAACAACAGCTAGTGTGCTGGGTGGTTGAAACCACCCGCTTGTGATTAAAGAATAATCACCTTTCCATAAAAAATAATTTTAGAAGTGCCGATGGCGCTAGACTTCATTTTTTATACCCATTTCATTTAAGAATTTTACTTATTGAAACAACTCCTAGTGCCTTTGGTACTTCTTATATCAAGCGGGTGAATTCATTCACCCAGAAACTAGTTATTTGCTAATCTTGTTAAAAATAATTAATCATTGTTGTTTACTTTTTACCCAATTTAATTATATATCTAAAAGAAACATGCATTCATATTCAAGACTATATATTCACACAGTTTTTTCTGTAAAAAATCGAGAACCATTGATTAAAGACGAATGGGCAATTGATTTGTTTAAGTTCATGGGCTTCATATTAAATCAATCTGGAGCAAAAACTATTTTCATCAACGGTGTCAATGACCATGTGCATTGTTTATTTATAATTAATCCTAATATCTGTATTTCAAATACGATGAAAACAGTCAAAGGCACTTCTTCACGTTGGATCAACAAAAATAAATTATCGAAGAGAAGATTTAGATGGCAAAAAGGGTTCGCCGCTTTTTCTCACAGTGCTAGAGAATACGATTCTGTATTAAACTATATTAAAAATCAAAAGAATCATCATTTAAAAATTTCCACTGAAAACGAATTAAAGGCTTTAAAAAAATCCAATCTGCCTTTAGGTGGTTGAAACCACCCGCTTGTGATTATGAATTAATTACCCTTCCAATTAAAAATAATTATGGAAGTGCCAATGGCACTAGACTTCCTTTTTTATCCCCCATTTTTTATTTATGAGTTTTATTTATTGAAACAGCAGCTAGTGCCTTTGGTACTTCTTTATATCAAGAGGGTGAATTCATTCACCCAGATACCAAGATTGTGGTTTAGAATTGCGTTATGTTTCCTTTTTAATTTAAATGGATAAACGTCCAAGACAATAAAATTTACATTAGTAAATCTTCTAGCATATTTCAAGCAAATAACATATCAGTTACAAGATGAGACGATCGGGGGAAGTTGAGAAGATTATTTGCACAAAAGCAAACAAATAATTCATACATAAAAAAAGCCGATCATTTCTGATCGGCTCAAACTTTAAACCTTTTATATCTTAATATAAACCTTTGATCTATTTAATTTTTACCTCAGCAAATTTTATGTCTCCTGAACCTTTCAACAGAAAACCAACCTTATAATTTCCAAGACCAAATAGATTCTTACTGATCCTAACTTTATCAGAAGACACTGGTAATTGAAATTCTAGATTGCCGTTCGAGTTATAAATCTGGATAAAATCTACGCTTTCGTATGTTTCAAAATCAAAACTTGATTCATTAACATTGAAGTCAGCAAGACTTATCAGATTATTATCAGTAGTACTTACTGTTATCTTTTCGTTTTCAAATAACACAATTGAACTCTCTGGGTTATTGTTTGCAGATGATACACTGATTGTAACAAGAACTAAAACTAAGCTTAAAATTAAATTTTTCATGGTTTATACTTTAACACGTTACTAGATAGACAGGATACGATAAGCCTACCCTATAGCTCCCCCTCTACATAAACCACTACAACAAAACTACGGACGCACTACAAGTCACAAAAAGTGTATATATTTTGTAAAGTAGCTGACAGAGTCAATTACACAAGTGTGTTTTTGGTACGATATTTTGATATAATTAATTTAATCTCTTCAATTTTTTCAGCCTCTGAAAGATCACTCTCTAGGATTTTAGATAAGACTGTAGGGTTTTCACTACTGTATACATACGAGTGAAAGGCTTTAAAATTATCAGATCCCACGTTTGCTTCATGCTCCAAAGGCGCACCGTCATGTCCATATCGTACATACTGTACTATAAATACGATGAGATACACTATTAGAGATTTAAATCTAAGGGCATGAGACAAATGACCTACCTCATGCGAAGACAATTTTAACCATGTATATAAATTATTTAGATATGCGGCATGAGCATAAGAACTCTTATCATCCGAAAAAAAGTTTTCAGTGAATGTTATACTTTGCCAATTTTTATTACCCAAAGTAATAGCACCACCACCTTTTTGTGCATTATACCAAGGCATATATCTAAAAGGTGATCGAGAATAAACTTTGCAATTTTCAATAAGGGCAATATCTACTTCTGAAAATACACTTAAAAGATATGCTACCGCAGGCTTATACCTAAATCCCTTAGAAGGTTTTTCTTGATGTATAGGCTCTAATATATGTATGGGATAGCTAAGTCGCATCTGTCTATTACCTTATTTTTTGAGCGACTTTGATTTCTCTTAACGAGTTTAATATCTCCATTGTTATGGGATTTTCTGAAGCGTGATTTCTATACTCTTCTTTCCGCATACCTAATTTAGTGTCCATCCTGCCCATGATTAAGGCAATTAATATAAACAGCAACATGATGGCTGGGTAAACAATTAATTTGTTCTCGTCCAAAAGATTTCTCGCCTGCGCATTCTTTTTGGAATTTAAAAAGACAAATGAAATCATCGCAAAATTTATAATACCCAAATAATTTCGGGCACGATCCAAATAAATTTTCCATCTGACCAATGATTTTCTATTCAAAGGAATTCCTAATAATTTCACTTTGCTCATGTATATAATTTAAGTCATAAATAATTCTGAAATAATAGTATCTGCAATAACTTTTGAATCCTTATGCAAAAATATGGTTCCATCAGATTTGATTAATTTCTCATTTTGAATCAGCTCTTCGGCAGCAGCCGTAAAATAATGAAATACCTCATCGCCTAAAGATTTTATCTTCTCAATATCACATCCCCAATGCGTTCTTAATCCAGTCAATAAGTATTCATTATAAATGTCCTTTTTCTTCAACTTCTCCTCAGTATAAGGAATCCTACCTTCTGTAAGTGCATCAACATACTGTTTATTGTGTGCCGCATTCCACCTGCGCGTATCGCTATTAAACGAATGCGCAGCTGGACCCACACCTAAATATTTTTCTTGTTTCCAATAATTTGAATTGTGTTTTGACTCTTGACCTGGCAGACAATAGTTTGATATCTCATAATGTATATAGCCATTAGCTTTTAAAAATGAAATCGTTTTTTCAAATTGGATCGCATTTAGACTTTCGTCCAATGGCTTTTGTTTTCCAGAATCAATAAAATGATTTAAAGCAGTTCCCGGCTCCACTGTCAATCCATAACAAGATAGGTGCGGTATTTTATAGTCACAAGCTTGAGTGAGATTTGACAGCCAGTTGTCATGTGTAGTAGTGGGACTCCCAAAAATGAGATCAATAGATATATCATTAAATCCAATTTTTTGCGCATTTAAAATACAATCATGAGATTGTTGTGCATCATGCGAACGATTCATCCATTTTAAATCTTCTTCAAAAAAAGATTGCACCCCAACGCTTAAGCGATTTATGCCGATAGCTTTGAGTTGTTGCAGTTTAACTAAACTAAGATCATCTGGATTGGCTTCCAAAGTGATCTCTGCTTGAGCATCTACTGGAAAGTTATTATTGATTTTTTTAAGAATCGTATTCAATTCGGCTTGATTGAGAACAGACGGTGTACCGCCACCAAAATAGATGGTGTTGATTATGTCGCCATTTAAAAAGTTTTTTTGGATCTCAATTTCTTGGCATATAGCCTCAACCATTGATTCTTTCAGACCCATAGAAGTCGAAAAATGAAAATTACAGTAATGACAGGCTTGTTTGCAAAAAGGTATGTGGATGTAGATGCCTGGCATTTGATTTTAGCTTTTTAAACTGCTTGATTATTGTTGATGCATTTAATATTCAAGTAAATGTAAAATCATTTAGGAACAAAATGGAAATGTAAGGTGAATTGACCAATATTTTAAAAGTCATTAGAGTTTATATCATGGTATCATTGTATCATGGTAAATTAAATTTAATTATTGAAATAAGGTTTTATTCCGTTTGTTGTGCAGCCTGTGGAGAATAAAATTTGAGCATGAATGAATGTTGCTTTAGCAAGAAAATGACTTAATGTCATTTTTTAATGAATGAACCTCTTTGTCAAATGATGGTGGGAATGCCTTAGAACGTAGGTGTAGCACAAGCCAAATTTTATGAGCTGAAGATTAGAGTAGAGCATAGAAGGCATTTCAACAAACTAGACTTTTTGGTTACTTTTTTGGCAATGAAAAAAGTAACAAAGCAGATTGGGGCAATTAAACACCAATATTGACCAAACAAGCTTATTTTTGAACTAAAATTAAATCTATTTGCAAAATTTCAGGATATATCTCGCTTTTATAATAGCGGCTTTCTGTCATCCGCTCTTTGCCCAAGAGTATCCTGTAAGTATTATTCTTCCAGAAGCGTCTAAAGATCTAGTCGAAGAAACATTAATTCCAAATAAAAAAAACAAATCTAATCAAGATTTACTCCAGCCTATTATAGATGACCTTATAAATAAGAATTATTTAGCGGCGTCTATTGATTCTATTGTGAGTGATACAATTACTAAGGTTTACAAAGCCTACCTTTTTACGGGGCGTCAATATGACTTTAAGGCTATCACTTTTGATTCCTTAAGTGAAGATTTTATGAATCGGTTAAAAATAAAAAAGCCGACGTCAACACAGGAATTTATTTTGATGCGTGAAGTAATCGGAGACTACTATGCTGAAAATGGATATCCATTTAGCAAATTAAGAATTGATGATCTTAGTTTGGACAATGGAGATATTGAAGGTCAACTTAAAATTAATACTGGACCTCAAATCATTATTGACTCCATTGAAATAAATGGTGATGTCAAAATCAGAGAAGGCTACATTGAGAATTATCTCGATATTTTTAAAGGGGAACTTTATGACGCGAAAAAGGTCAAACGGATTAAAAGCAAAATGGATAAGCTGACTTTTTTAGAACAGGAACAAGATCCTGACCTTAATTTTTTTGGCAATTACTCCACCGTCAACCTATATTTAAAAAAGAAAAACTCGAGTCGATTTGATTTGCTATTTGGCGTTATACCCACTGATAATATCGAAAATAGATCCTTGTTTCTTTCTTTAGATTTTACAGCAGAGATGCTCAACAGGTTAGGCTTTGGAGAATATATTTATATTGACTTTGAAAGATTGCGTCCAGAGCAACAACGCTTTCAGGTTAAATTCAATTATCCCTATATTTTAGATACACCATTTGCTATAGATGCGAATTTTAATATTTTTAGATTGGGCCTTAACTACCAAACGCTCATAACGGACTTAGGGGTTCAATATTTATTAAACAGCACAGACCACATCAAACTCGCATGGAATTTTGAATCTTCTAACCTCATTGAAATAAATGAAGAAGCCATATTAGCATCTGGCATGTTGCCTGGAGAATTAGATGTTAGTCAAAGCGGAATCGCACTTTCTTTGCATGTTGACAAATTAGACTACAGGTTTAATCCAAGGGAAGGCTATAGCATAGACATGAAAATTGTAGGTGGAGAAAGGAAAGTCAAACGCAACTCTGCCATTTTAGCTTTAAGTGAGCTCAGTGATTCTGTAGATTTCTCAGCACTATACGATGAGATTCCAAACAAGCCTAGATTCGAATTTGAAACAGCCATTTCATTTTTTCAACCCTTATCAGTGAGAGGTGCTTTGGGATTTCATTTGAAAGGTGGCTATCGGTACACATCTGTAGGCTTACTCATAAACGAGAAATTTCAAATAGGTGGTAATAAATTATTGCGCGGTTTTGATGAAGCATCAATTTTTACCAGTTACTATGGATTGATCACTGCCGAATATAGATTATTACTCTCCAACAATTCTTACTTCAGTTTTCCTTTTGTAGATGCAGGATATGTTGAAGACGTGGATGGCAACAATAGTTTTGTAGCTGGTCTTGGTGGTGGATTGGGTTTTGAAACCAAGGTGGGTTTATTTAATTTCTCTGTAGCGGTGGGTAAGGACAATCAATCTTCATTTGATTTTGGTAAGCCGAAGGCGCACTTTGGGTTTGTGTCTTTGTTTTAGGAGAAATGCTTCGTTACCTTATGAGAAGTTTTACTGTTGAACGACACACTAATCAGTTAAACCTAGTACATGATCGCACTTTTAGCTGTTTATTAATACTTTAATTAGCTAAATCTATATAATAATTATACTTTTAGCCAATTATAGATATATTAATTAGCTATAACTATATTATTTTTATACTTTTAGCTAAATAAGATGGAAATTATAGGTAGAAATAAAGAAAAGGCGCAATTGGAACGGGCCCTGCGTAAGCAAAAGCCAGAACTCATTGCTGTTACTGGAAGAAGACGAGTTGGCAAAACACATCTCATAAGAACCATCTATGCTGACAATATTGTGTTTGAAATTTCTGGTATCAATAAAGGGCGTAAGCAAGATCAAATTCAAAACTTTATAAGCACTTGTCAATACTATAAATTAGGAGACATTATAAAGAGTAACTCTTGGATAGAAATATTTCATCAATTTATTACACTATTAGAGAGACAAAAAAAAGAAAACACCCCAGTACTTTTCTTTGATGAATTACCATGGCTGGCAACAAAAAGATCAGGCTTCTTATCTGCATTTGCAAATTTTTGGAACAGCTGGGCAAGCACACAAAAGATAGTTGTTGTAATATGCGGATCAGCAACATCATGGATAGTCAAACATGTAATTAATAACAAAGGGGGCCTACATAATAGAATTACACAACATATTAATCTCAAACCATTTACGCTACAAGAAACAAGTCAATTTTTGACACACAAAAAGATAAAATTATCTCCTCACCAAGTAACACAGTTATATATGATACTTGGAGGTATACCCATGTATCTAGAAAACCTAAATAAAGACTTGTCCATCGCAGAAAATATTCAAAACATAATTTTTGCAAATAGCGCACCGCTCAAAAACGAATATCCAAATCTGTATGCTGCATTATTCGAAAGACATGAAGATTATACTAAAATAATAAAAGCCTTAAGTCAGTCGAGAAAAGGATTATTAAGAAATGATATTGTCGATAAAACTCAACTTACCAATGGTGGCACTTTTACTCAAATGATAGACGACCTTATTCTTGCTGATTTTATAGACAAGTACAATGCTTATGGTAAAAAGAACAAGAATGCCGTTTTCAAATTAAAAGATTACTTTTCACTGTTTTATCATCGATTTATAGAAGACAAAAGAGCTGACCCTACTTTTAATTTTTCCTATATAATAAATACATCTGCTTATAAGGTGTTTCAAGGATATGCATTTGAAAACATTTGTTTTCATCATATTGTTGACATAAAAAAAATCCTAGGCATCTCAGCGGTTAGAACCAATGTGAGCAGTTACCAATCACAAGCCAACGATACTGTACCAGGAACGCAAATAGATTTACTCATAGAAAGAGCTGACAATTGCATACATATTGTTGAAATAAAATTCTCTAATACCCCATTTGTAATCACTAAAAAGTATGCTGCAGAATTGCGTCTCAAGGAAACTGTGTTTAAAACAAACACCGGTTATAAACATCAGATCTTCTTTACAATGATTACAAGTCAAGGCCTCCTCCAAAACAAATATAGTAAAGAGCTAATAAATCAATCTATAAGTTTGGATCAACTTATTAAAGGTTAAGGAGTTTGAATTATTTTGAAAGACTACATACAACAAACAATCTAATTAAATTTACTCTCAAGTCTTTCATACCCAAAATGTTTGAATGTCCTCATAATGTGATTGTAATTTGCATTAGGAATCGCCTCTCTTCGCAAATCTAATAAACTATCTACTTTCGAATACAATTCATTAGGTGTATGAACAAAGACCAAAAGAGCTTGTCGAAAACATGCAGAATTATACAAAGTGCTATCATCGTGCATTTCAATCACATCAATTAATTCCAAGGTTAATTTTTTATCAGACTTCCTACATAAATCTGCTATTGATTTAGAATAATTCAAATCTATAAAGTCTGAGGCAGGGCTATCCTTCACTATTTTATATGCTCTTTTACTATAGGATGTTGGCACCTCATTCACACTCACTCTATAACCATTTTCCATGTAAAAAAGAGAATCAGCTACATACGATACAGGATTTGCTTTTGGATCATTGCGATAAAATTGATCCTCTTTTCGCATTTCAAAAAGTCGATCACAATCAATTGCCTTTTCTATAGTTTGGGAAGCTTGGCAACCCATGAAAACTAACAGAAGAATATAAAACCTGCACTTCATGATTACATTATTTCAAATCTTTCAATGGGTTCAATAAATACTTTTTACGCATCTTGTTAGTTTCCTTCAAATCAAATTTACATTTAAGCATTTCAGATAATCCAGTTTTTGGATTTATTTTTCTCTGTGTTCCATAAACTTGAGGGTTTCCTTTGAGGATTTCCATTTTATCAATCAGATTTGGATAATGATATTTAGACAACAGATTTTCATCCATATTCTTTTGAATGAGAGGTCGATATTTTTCCAATGTTTCTAAGTCTGAATTGAGTATGATATAAAGGGCATAATCTTCGTGTTCTAATCCAACAATATTTCTATTGAGATATCCATATTGATCTATTATTGTATCTAATTCAATGATATTAAGAGAATCTAATGCCAATTGTAAATCAAGATTTTCTTGTGGATATTCTTGTCTATACCGTTGATCTTGTTCTTTTAATTTTTGCAGCTTTTCAATGAGTGTTTTGTTGTAAGAATTATATACACATTTGCAAGCTCCAGCCATAGAAAACATAATATCTCCATAATAATCTCTAGTCGATTCAAAACTACTCCAACTTAATTGGTGTTTTTTAAACCAATAACAGAAGTAAGATCTATCCTGAGCAAATGCGTCCAAAAAAATATATAGAATATCTGAAGGTTCGTCCGGTAACATTTTAAAATAAGTATTAAACCTGCTATAGTAAACACTAGATAAATCTACGTTATTTAAATTCTTATTATCATCAAGGAGGTATTCATATTCAGACAATTGATCTAGCCAGGCTGAATAATGCAATTGGTGCTGTTCGTAAGTTTCAGACTTATTTGAAGGCAATGGAATTTTTGTTTGACCACACAATGAACTCGTTTGGATTAAGACTGCAAATAAAATTAGAAATGTTCTATGCATTTTACTCCGTTTTTAATGATTGACCAATATTTAATTCAGAAGATAACCTTTAGGTTATAGAAATCAAACAGTAGATTCTTGATCATTAAAATAGTAAAAATATATTGTAATTAATCTAGCTAGGAGTCTTTTGATTCTGTTACCATCTCTCGCATACCATAGAAGTCAATGGCTTTTTGTTTAAGTGGGTTTGTAGACCATTCAGACCATTCTCCTGTGTATGGATTATAACCACATTTTAGCGGTTTACTTAAAATATCTTCAGGATCTTCTACATAAGCGCGACAGTCTGTGCAGATATAACGAAACTCACAATCTTTGCAAACCAGTATTTTATCTTTATTGATATCCCAATATTTTTTAAAACCTGGTTTTTCTATGGCTTCTGCAAGTGTTGTGTCTTTTATGTTGCCGAAAGATTCTTTCATTGAGGGGCAATTTTTGATGTTGCCTTCGGTATCTATTGACACTTTCCTGTTTAAGCAAGAATTGTGCTTTAGTGATTCAAGAAAATTGTTCAAATTAGGAGCAAAGTAATCTTCACTAATTTTTCCGCAAGATTTTCTTTGTAAAGTTGAGTAAATAATATTAATTTCTTCAGAATAATTAAAGAAATCTAATTCCATTTGTGTGTAAACTGAGATAGAAATTATTCTTTGATTTTGCTTAATTTTTATTATTTCGGCAAGGTGATCAGGGTTCTTTAATTCTATTTTTAAGTCAATGGATGTAATAGTCGTTTCTTCAAAAAGGTTTAAGAAAGAAATTAATTTAGAAATATCAAATGGTTCAAACACTCTTACCTCGATGTATTGACAAAGTAATTCATCTAATGAAAATATTAAATCTCTAAAATAACATATATTATCACTGCTAAATTCAATTATACAATTTGTAATATGAGAAGGAAAATCCCAGTCTCTTGAGATACTTGGAAACTGTTCAAAATTATTATTAAAATTCAGAAGTTCATTCTCGTCTAAATAATTAAATAGTTTTAATATGTTTTCTCTCTCACTTTCCGAATTATACAAAGACATTATATTATTAATTGATTCATTGTTTTTATTTACTATTATTTTGAAGAAAACTGCAGGAATTAAAAATATATTTTCTCTTTGTACATCAATTATTGATAACCACTTCGCTCCATCTGTTACAAAATTATTTGAAAACAATTTATAAACTTTAGATTTATTCATATCATATTTTTGATATTGGTTTATAAAACTTAATTGACTTAACACGGAGGCTTCTTAACTTCTTTACTTCAATGAATTTGTTTTCTTTTTTGTTAGTTGTATCAATTTTTTTTCTAACATATTTTCTAAAAAATATAGGTGCGTTTTCCCTAAAAAGATTTATTTTTTTTCTCTTCATGACTAATTAAATATTGAGCTATAAATTTTTCTATTTGAAAATTGCATGGTATTGAAACCATTCCAAATTGTCCTGATGGATTTATCTCTAAAAATATGTATTCTTCTTTTTCTGTATAAATTAAATCAATGGAGCCAGTTGTATAATTTAAATTCTTTACCAATCCTAGAAGCTTCTTTTCTATTGAATCGGTTAGCTTATAAGGCACACACCTATTTCCGTTTTCAGAATCATAGTTTCTAAAATCAATTTGAGTTTTTTCATTTCTCTGCGAATAAATTGCCATACTCCAGAATTTTGATTCAAAAAAGAACACTCTAATTTCAAAAAGTTTGTTTATGTTTTCTTGAAATAATGTTGGAAAAAAATGATCTGGCAAGTTTTGTATATCAATTTCATCAAATATTCTAGTTCCTGTTGCATGCCATAAAAAGTTTTCATTTTTTAAATCAGAATGGTTCGAAATTGGCTTAATTATAATTTCTGAATGATTTTCATTAAACTTTTCGACACTTTGTTTCTGTGTAGTAATTAATGTTTTTGGAATGGAGATATCAAATTCAATTGCAGCTTTTAATTGGAGTAACTTATCATCTTCAATTTCCTTCACGGCGTTTCCATAAGAAGGTTTACTTTGACTTACATCCAATAATATTAATTGAGATACTTTAGTCATCTCAACCAAAGAAAGATCCTCCATTCTTTCTAATTGTTGATTAAAAAAAACTGATTTAAAAAGTATTGTATGTCTTCTTGAGAATGAACAATTGTTTTTCTCATTCTGAAATTCCACACCTTTCTCATTAGTAAACTTGTAACATATTCCTGACTTACCTAAAGTAATATCTAGAGAATTAATTCTCTCATTTGTATTAAATCTATTAATAAACTCTTCATATCCAAAATATAGAATGTAATTAAAAATAAGATTACTTGTATGTTCCAATTTATGACTAAAGAAATTTATCATTTATTAATTATTTATTAATAGGGGCTCTAAGCCATATGCTTTTCTTTTGTCATTCATTAACTCCGCATTCTCGATCCGATACAATTCTAACTCACCTTTATCATTTGTTATTTGTTGTGTCCCAAAAACTTGAGGCTCTCCTTTTAATAGTTTAAGTCTATCAATCATAAATGGATAAAAACTTTTATGCAATCGATTTTCGTCTATGCTTTTCAAAACTAGGTGTCTATATTTTTCAATTAATTCGACATTTGAATGTAATAAAATATAGAATAGATGTTCCTCATAATTAACACCTACAATTCTCCTGTCGGGGTACCCATAGCTTTCAAAGATCTCTATCATTTCAATTTGATTTAAAGAATCCAATTTGTGTTGTTCTTTTGAAAGAAATGATTTTCGCCCTCGAAATTTTTGATCTCGAATTTTCATATTGGAAAGCTTGGCTATTAACTCAAAATTATAGGAATTAAGAACACAAGCACAGATTCTATCCATTTTTATTTTAATAGTACCATAGTCTTCATCCAATTTAGGAAACAAATTGAATTCCCTTGTTTCCTTAAGTCGATTACAAAACCAATCTTTATCATCTTCAAACGCATCAAAAAATATGAATAAAATATCTTCAACCTTGTCTGGCTTTAATTTATAATAAACATTAAAACGATTATAATGTGCTTGTGTATATTCATGGGGATTTAATTTTTTAGCAGTTTTTAGCATAGACGAGAATCCTTCTAATTGTTCTATCCAAGAATTATAATACTCTTTGTGGCCATTATATTGATCAGATTTATTACTAGGTTTTGGTATTATAGATTGAGAATTCAATTGTAATTGAAAAACTATTAAAATGAATATATACTTCATAATAAAAATATTAAATAAAGACGCACAATAAATTATACGTCTTTAACTTTAAAATATTGCGCGCCTAGCAAGCTCATTTATTGCTGTAGAATCATATTAACCAGTATGTCCTGGAGGAGCACTATCAGTAGCTGAACCTCCTACACCATCTCCATCTGTAAAAGTTGTATTATTTCTAGTACCAGGATTTGACCCAATGTCGTTTCCTGAAGCAGTTGTTTCTCCTGCAGAATTTAAAGTTTCATATGTTGTATTCCAATGCTTTTTTCCCCCAGTTATAGAGTATAGCGATTTTTTTTGAATACAAAATGCTTCAAATTTTTTTAATGTCATCATAATAAAATAATTAAAATTTATCTCCTCTATTGTAAGGGTTCAGAGAAATTCCCTAAAATCAACCTTACTTGTGCACAAATAAATTTGATTCTAAGCCCAAGATAAATCACATGAGTGCAAAAAATCCGCACCAGAAAAATCACATTCAAAATTTTCATATTCCTTTCCACCTACTACTTTTTCTTTCTGCACAAAACCTATCATCAGATCACAATCATACTTATAATAATAACTCTTACGCTGATGACAATACTCAATAGGAGCATCCATCTCCTTCATAACTTTAATGATATCAAAAACACATCTTCTAGACACTCCTAGCTTCTGTGCTAAATTTACTGCACTCCCCGTAGCTTTCCTCCTTATCAATGCATCCACCCTTTCTATAACCTGTATCTTCTCTAAAAATGTCATATATCCTGTTGTTTTATAAGTGATAAAAATTGATTGAATATTCTCTCCGTAATGGTTTTATCTTCTGTTATAATCTCAATTTGACCTGTCATCTCTGGCTTGTAAGGAATAATCTTTCCAATGTCGCTGACAACTGTATCTGGTAAATTAACTTGGATTTCATATGACCTGAAACCTTCATTATCAACCTCTGGTAAAGTGCTCATCGATGAGAGCTCAGAAACAATCATCCCATATTCTTTATGTGGAAAAGCATCCATTTTAATCAACACCTTTTGTCCTTGTTCTATTTTACCAGAATTTTGTATAGATACATTGCATGTGAAAATATTGTTTCCTTTTTGGTCTGGAATGATATATCCTACAATTTGATCTGGCTTAACAATGGCATTCTCAATTATCTTTCCTGCCAAAGAAACACTACCATCAATTGGTGCTAGAATTGTATAAGTCCTTGACCAATGCTCAACATTAGACTTGAATCGTGCAATGATTTCATTAATTGCAAACTGATAATTTTTTAATAGATTCACTCTGTCTCCTTGCAATCTTAATTTCTCTAACTCCAATTGTTCAATCCTTATGTTATTTTGAATGATGCTATTTTCCATGGACTCATATTGCCTTTGCTTTTGCAGAAATAGTCCATTTGCTTTTTCTAATTCTTGCGTACTAATTACCCCATTTTTCTCCAATGATAATCTTCAAGTTTTTCAAGTGTCCATTTTGTATTTAATAATCTATATTCCTCGGATATATGTCCATCATTATTCATTATTAATCTGCATAATAATGTACATTATATTTCCTACTCATATTTAACAATACATAGCTAACTTTAAAATGTGCTGGATCAACCATTCTTTTTTCGAGGTTTCCTTTATATTAACTTGTATCCAAAAGATAGACATTATTTTATGTTTCTCAATAACACTGCTATTACACAATACGAGTTTTGATATAAAGGGGTAATCAATAAATAGCCTTTGAAAAATATCGTTTGATATTTGCCTAGATTTACAAACAACTGTTCTTAAAGTTAACGTTCGCATTCATTTCTTATCACCTTGAATATCTCAATCTTCTTTTCAATTTTTTCTGGAGGTCCCCAAAATTTTACAGAAAATCCAAATGTCCTTATCTTTAATGTACCCTTACTCAACCATTCTCCGCGAGGCTGTTCTACTCCATCTATATAATTATCAAAATACAGTCGCTGATAGGGACGACTCCCAAATGACCACCCATATTCTAAATGCGCATATATCCTCCACACCACTCTAAGATCAAAACGCACCCCAATATGTGGAAGCCACTGTGTGCCAGGAAATGTTTCCACAGATACTAACCAGTTGCTAAAAATAGATGAGTCCATAGGATCAGGAGAGTTTACTGCTTGTAGCGTTTTTTCTGAACGGCTTTTTGGGCGTTCATATTCGATTTTGGCAAATGGCACAATTTTAAAAACATTAGCTACATTAAAAACCTCATAGTTAACACCAATGCCATATCTGTTTAATTCAATTCGACTTGAGCCATGTCCACCAAAGCCTATTGCATTAGCACGTTCGTTGAATTCAAACCTTGTCCAACCATCATAAAAAGAATGACTTAAGTTAATATTTATTTTTTCTTGTAACACTGGATATTCTACAAAATAAGAATGGTAAGGTTGAAAAATAAACCTATCAAATGTATATCAATCCACTGCTTGTACTATTTCCACCATTTCAAGATGTCTGCCAAAACTATATCCTATATTTTGGGCTATCAGTTGACAACTGAAACAGCTTACAAGGACTATTAATTTAATGACTCTACTCATATATATTTTTTATATCAAAAGGTATGGTAGATTTTTCCACCATACCTTTTGAAATTGATTATTGAAGAACTAATCTTCCATCATTATTCGGCCCTTTATAATACCTCCAAGTGCCATCAACATTCATTCCCCACTCTCCCCACGTTACATTAGCTATTTTCCGCGCGTGTTTGTGATCATGATTTATTTGTTGGTTTTCATCACAATCTGATCGCCATCTTTCTTCTTGGTAATCATAGACTTGACAATTCTCACTTTTATCAAAATATCGCGCATTTAGATTTGAGTAGCCACCAAATGGTGGACATATATCATCCCAACCGCCATTTGGTTTCTTTCTATATGTAATCATTCGGGTACCCACCCTAAAAATTTAACTTACTCAATTCAATAGTCCTTTTACTCAAAAGCGTCGATCTTGATTTTGTCCGCTTCTTGAAAGTTTGTTCTGGAATACTTAATCTTCCAATCATCTTTTAGTCATATTTAATGCTAACTATCCACTATTATTTTTTACAATGTAAGTGCTTTCATCCTGCAGAGAAAAGTTACTGTTAACTCAATCCGTAGGAATATCAGACTTATAAAAAGCTTTAATAAAAAAATGCGCTTGAAAGATTGTTGTTCTATAAAAGCATTTACCACCTGTAAATCTAGATGCAATCATTTCCTTTGTGCAAAAACATTTTACTATTGACCTAATTCTCAAGTCAATAGACAAAATTTATAATATCTCAGCTTAGATACATTCACCACTCATTAATGATTTTTATGAAAAAAGGTAAACAGTTTACGATACTAGATTTCAAGAAAAAAGCATAATATTCATAATCTCTGTCTTTTTTCTTAACTAAGTAAAATATCAAGCCAGCCTTTTTGTGAAAATTTTGAATCCCAATACAATCGTATTCATTTTAAATTTCATCAATTTAGATCTGCTTCGTTTTACTATTTTTACACTCCAGTAAGAAATGAAAAACTACATCATAAAAACTTCTCGACTCGGCCTAAGAAAATGGAATCTAAAAGACCACGCCCCTTT
>ENA-ORXM01001876-ORXM01001876.1-marine-metagenome-genome-assembly--contig:-NODE-1876-length-26973-cov-4.516396_pt1 | contig 26973 bp, 23 predicted proteins | sample MGYA00237867_ERZ511480 | MGnify/ENA primary metagenome ERZ511480 (study PRJEB26309, sample SAMN06266103) | marine metagenome | isolation source: Algal blade | place: United Kingdom:Sidmouth, United... | reverse complement strand
CCGTTGATTGTACCGTAGAGGCCGGTCGACCGCGTTCGTTGCTATCCCCCCCTGGACAAGAACGGAAGCGACAAGAAAGGAGAAAGACTGTATTGGGTTCTACGGCACGCACCGGGACACCGTGGCTCGGGCCCTGAAATGAAGATTGACACCAGATCCATATCACGTAAAGTGGGTCTTCATCGCAAATCGAAAAGGCGACGGTCGCCTTAGCTTGTGACGTGACGGAGGACAGTTAGAATGGTGTATTTGATACTTGACTATTCCTGATGTCTCCGTCCCAATCTTCGCGTCACCCGAGCCGCTGCAAGACCTCCTCGCAGTCCGCGCAACGAGGGCGCGCTAGCAGGCAGGTAATGGCTTCCGACTCGACGGGTGACTTTCTGAGCGGACTGGCGCTGCGGTTGTCGACCTCGAGCTCGGAGGGCGGGAACTGGCCGCAACGCCCGGTGGCAGCGCTGGTGAGCCCGTGAGTGTGAGTCGATGGCGCAGGGGGCCGTCCTCTGTGAGACAGGCCCCGCACGCCACGTGCTTTGGACCGGTACCGGAGGTTCGCGAGGGAGTCGATTGCGCGTTCACCTGCAGCATCTGCATTTCCTGACGTTCTGGGAGGTTGTGAGTGTGTCTTTTCGAGCTCGCATAGGAGGATTTGCCTCCCTCACGGCCCGAGAACTACGATGGGGTGCTCATTCCAGCGCTTGTTTTGGCACGGTTGTTGTCCTCTGTTGGAGGACCGAGGACCATGGCCGGTGCATCGTCTCTAGAAGGTACGCATCGCGAGCTTTCACAGACACTTTCGAGTCGGGGGGGCCCGCGGAGGGTCTCGTGGATGCCAAGGGGACATTGCTATGTCGCGGGTCGGACGGCCAGTCGACCACAGTGCAGCTTCTCTCTTCAGGTGCGCTGTCACTCGACACTCTGCAGCGGACTGCCCTACGGACTACCCGCGGAGCAAGATAGTGGGTCACCAACAATGCTGCATCTGACACGTGCGCTCTCTCTCATGCACCAAGCTGCTACATGCTACTCTTTTGCATCTATGCGTGTACCAACTACTGCTCGTTGCCTCACCGGACATTATTTTCGATTGCCGCGGTCCCCCTCTCCTTTTTACACTCCAATCTTGCATCCCATCTACGAACGGTGCTTGCACAGGAGCAGTAGGCGTGCCGGCCGCCCGGCGATGGCATTGTACCTCCTCCCGTTCGATAGATGCCCCCATGACGGCTGCAATCGTCAAAAGCTTCGAGAAGGTGTGGCTGTAGGCGTCAAGGTGCACTCCATTAGCGGTGTGGTGGATGCCCGCTCCCTATCAAGGACCTGCCGGCAGTGCGGGACTCACTTTAAGCTCGGCATGACAACCTACCGGACGGGATTCTACAAGGATGTCGTCGTGCCCGTGACGCTGTCGGCGCTCCCCATCGCCACAGAGGAACTAGACTCTTCTGTGGGCGTAAGAGCCCACACTATCACGGACAACCAGTTGCGCGTCTCCAATCATCACGTCTTTGAAGCATCCTTGGCGCATTTGTGGTACTTGCACGCAAGCCAAGGCCGATTTTCAACGGAGACGAAGGCCACCGTGCGTATGTCGATGGGGGCCGAGGAGACGTTGCTCGTCGAGTCGGACGCGTTCATCGGGGACGAGGGCGACGGTGCTCTGAACCAGCAGATCTGGGCCTCTATTGTGTTCTACGCGGCGCAGCTGTTTGAGAAGCGCCGCGGCTTTAACAAGGTCGCCTGGATACCTCTGTTCGACGCCAACCGGGCTCACAGTTCACAACGTCTGTCGCTCCACTCTCTGTGCAACCGCATGGTGCGGGTTTGGCAAACCCATGGGTACTTCCACGCGCGGCACACGTACGACAAGTGCCTACTACCTGAGTGCATCGACTTCCTGGTGGGTGACGGTGTCGCTATGGGTGGCATCGTGTGCGGTGTGGAGCGCTGCCTTTGCCCCTCCGCCAACAGCAAACGTTTTTGTGCGGAAAAAATTACCAACGAGGAGCTGTGCGCCGTTGTGCGCCAGTCCACGACGCTGGCGCCATGCGCCCAGAAGACCGATGGCCGCGATCAGTCCCAGGGGACCGGGAGCCGGAACCTGGCCGCCACCCGTGTTGGTGGTGCCGGTGTTGGTAGGACCGGTGTTGGTGGTGCCATTGGGCGTCGTCGTCGTTACGGTACCCGGCAGGCCGGGTTCACCGGGTGCGCCGGGGTTGGTGACAGCATCGAGGAACGGGCCACCGCCCAGGATCGGATTCACGGGTACCTGTGCAGCGGCCTGGACGAAACAGTCGCCAGTGCCACCGTTGCCGCCGTTACCACCGGTGCTGCCGATCGTGGCATTGCCGCCGGGTAAGCCGGTACCATTGATGCCTACGATACCCGCCCTGAAGTGGCGCGAATTCCGCGACACCGACACCTTCCCCATCATCTCGCACGAAAGACACCAGATTATTCAGGGGTAGGGGTATAGTTAACTCAATACGTATTTTTCGTTACAAAATCTGAATATCTGTTCCGACACTCGATTAGAGCATCGGTATCGAGTCGTAAAACTTCGTCAAACCATCATCTCCTTCGTCCGTGACAGCGTCACCTCCGGATAATCGCGTTCTACCCTTTGCACGTCCCATGGGATGCGGATGAGAAAGACGGGGTCGCCGTCGTGGTCGAGGGCGCACTGGCCTTTTTCCTTCGCGGTGAAGGAGTCGACGGCCTTCCTGTCACCGTGAATCCAGCGGGCCTCGCGGTACTGGGTCTGCTCGAAGCGGACGGGGAGGCCGTATTCGGTTTCGATGCGGCTCGACAGCACATCGAATTGCAGCGCGCCGACGACGCCGACGATCCATGCGCCGCCGATTTCCGGCTTGAACAGCTTCGCGGCCCCTTCCTCGGCGAATTGCGTCAGCGCCTTGTCCAGATGCTTGGCCTTCATCGGATCGCCCGCCCGGCAATTCTGCAAAAGCTCCGGCGCGAAGGACGGAATGCCGGAGAACCGCAGGCTCTCCCCTTCCGTCAGCGCATCGCCGATCCGCAACTGTCCGTGGTTCGGGATGCCGATGATATCCCCCGCCCAGGCATCCTCGGCCAATTCGCGTTCGCTGGCGAGGAACAGCACCGGGTTAGAGATCGCCATGGGCTTGCCCGTGCGGACATGGTGCATCTTCATGCCCCGCGTGAACCTGCCTGAGCACAGGCGTAGAAAGGCCACCCGGTCCCGGTGCTTGGGGTCCATATTCGCCTGTACCTTGAAGACGAAGCCTGTCGCGGCCTTTTCCTGCGGCTCGACCATGCGGGTCGTATCATCCTTCAGCATCGCCTCGCGCGGCTGGGGTTTGGGTGCATATTCGGCCAGCCCCGCCAGCAACTCCGCGACGCCGAAAGAGTTGATCGCCGATCCGAACCAGATCGGCGTCATATGTCCCTCGCCGAACGACTGCCGGTCGAAGGCAGGCATGAGTTCGCGCGCCATCTCGACGTTCTCGCGCAACTCGGTCAGTTGCCCGTCCGGCACATGCGAGGCCAGCGCGGGGTCATCCAGCCCCTTCATCTCCAGCGTTTCCGCCTTGCGGTTGCGATCCGCGCGGTCCATCAGGCCGAGCCGGTCATGCAGGATATCGTACGTCCCGAGGAAATCGCGCCCCATCCCGATGGGCCAGCTCGCAGGCGTCACGTCGATGGCCAGCTTTTCCTGAATCTCGTCGATGATCTCGAAGGTATCGCGCGCCTCGCGGTCCATCTTGTTCACGAAGGTCAGGATCGGCAGGTCGCGCATCCGGCAAACCTCGAACAGCTTGAGCGTCTGCGGCTCGATCCCCTTGGCCGCGTCGATCACCATCACCGCCGCATCCACCGCCGTCAGGGTGCGGTAGGTATCTTCCGAGAAATCCTCGTGCCCCGGCGTGTCGAGCAGGTTGAACCAGCAATCGCCCCATTCGAAGGTCATGGCGGATGCCGAGACCGAAATCCCGCGCTGCTGTTCCATCTTCAGGAAGTCCGACGTCGCGCGCCGCTGTTCGCCGCGCGCCCGCACGGCCCCGGCGGTCTGAATCGCCCCGCCATAGACGAGCAATTTCTCCGTAAGCGTCGTCTTCCCCGCATCCGGGTGCGAGATGATGGCAAAGGTCCGCCGCCGCGCGATTTCGGGTGGCAGAGGCGCGCCGCTGTTATGTCCGATGGTACTCATGACCGGGGATGTAGCCGATGGGCATGGCGGGGGGAAGGGGTGGCGGCACGTGCGCGCGTCTAAAGCTTCCTGCGGCTTCGATCGGGTCGAACCCCACCGGGATTACCGGAGGCTCCACTTTCGAGAGGATGGGGCAGGGAAGCAAAGAAGAAGACGTCGAAACGGGTCGTGGACGGATTCAGCGGCGAAGGCGGGCGGAACCGGCGCGCATGATGTCGAGGATGGCAGGCACGTCGATACCGGCATCGTCGCGCGGCAGGTCGCCCGTCAGTGCGGGGACGGTGATGCCGTGATCCCGCTCCAGGAATTGCAGCAGGGTGGCATTCATCCGCACCTCGTCCTCGTGATGGGCGAGATAGAAATCCGATTGCGCCGATTTGCGCGTCAGCTTGACGGGCAATAGCAGCAGCGGGGCGCGATAGCTGCGCTCATCCAAGGGCGCTCTTCTAAAAAGGCGATTTCGATCGCTTCTCGAGAACCCACCGGCTTTGACCGGTGGTGGTTCAGTTCAGAGGGCCCATGTTTCGATCGGACCGGCCCCTCGTAACCGGCTCTGTTCAGCCGGTTATGAGTACGGATTGGCAACCAGTTATCCTCAGGGTTGTATTTTCTCAGTGGGCTGATGGTTAAGGGCCGTTAGGCATGTCGTTTGAGTGCTCCCGAGCAGCGTCACTCATCGAATGCGAGCACGAAACCCGTGATTTCGGACCTCTCAGACAGAACCCTTGATCCGTCGGTATCCGAGCCGACCGACAGCGGAGCTTCGCATTCGGAGCGCCTCGGTTTCATGCAAGCCGAGTCGCAAGATGCGACCGAAAATCGGAATGCGCATTCTCACCGCGCCAAGACCACACAACTGTAAGGAAGAAGATCGATGATTACGAAATACACCAGTGCTGCCGCCATCACCGGGATTGCAATGCTTCTGTCGGGCTGCGGCTCCACGGGCCTGATGAACACCCTCGGCTCGACCGCCGGTGCGGCTGGCGGAACGGCAGCGGCCAGCGCAGCCAGCTCTGCTCTGGGTGTCGGGCCGACGGGTCAGCTCATCGCGGCCCAGACGGGCGCTTCGCTCGGGACCGCCGCCGGTCTGGGCGCAACGGGTATGCTGGCTGCGCCGGGTGGTGCCGCGATCACGCCTGCAACGGCGGCAACCCTCGCCGCCAATCCTGCCGTAGCCCAGGCGCAGGCCAATGCCATTCAGCAGGCGATGATGCAGCAGCTCATCCAGCAGGCCATCCTCCAGTCGCTCCTGCCGACCACGGATGCCCAGTTGACCGCCATGCAGACCGCCGTGCAGCGCGCGATCCTGGAAACTGCGCTTCAGCAGTATCGCACTCCGGCTCCCACGGTCGCTGCCGCGACTCCGTCCTTCTACTCGGTCGCCCCGGCCACGGCTGCCACGGTCGCCACGACAGTCTCGACGCCCAGCGTCTTCAACGCCGTGACGCCCAGCTACGACACCGTCGTCACACAGCCGTCCTACACCTACCAGTACGCGGCACCGCAGGCCCCGACCCCGACCTTCGGTGCCGTCCAGACGACGCCCGTTGCGGCTGCTCCGGCTGTTGCCGCCGCCCCGGCCCCGGCCCCGACTGCCAGCGTCACCATGCCGAGCGTGACATTCGGTCTGCCCTCGCTGTCCATCCAGTAAGGCATCCCGATGCAGGCCACTGCCCTGGGGTCCGGCAATGGCCTGCATCCACGCTTCGACCGAAAGTCCGGAAATTCCCTGGCGCTTTCCCTCCCTGTCCTGTCTGCTTGTCGATAGACAAACCTCCCCGACGTCACTATCAGCGGGTCTATCCGTACAGTCGAACCCAACACTCCGAAGCCCGCGATGGCGACCGAGTTTCAGGACAGATGAAAATGAAGAACATCGAAGTCAGCAACCGCCGCGACGATGCGATCGCGCGCGGGGTCGGCATGATGACGCAGATCTACGCCGAACGCGCCAGGAATGCCGAAATCTGGGATATCGAAGGCAATCGCTATATCGACTTTGCCGCCGGTATCGCCGTGGTCAATACCGGACATTGCCATCCGAAGATCATCGCGGCGGTCGAAAGGCAGCTCCACGCCTTCACCCATACCTGCCATCAGGTCGTGCCTTACGAGAACTACATCTCGCTGGCCGAACGCCTGAACGAGAAGGCTCCCGGCGATTTCGCCAAGAAGACCATCTTCGTCACCACGGGCGCGGAAGCCTGCGAGAACGCGATCAAGATCGCCCGTGCGGCCACGGGCCGTTCGGCGGTCATCGCCTTCGGCGGGGGCTTCCACGGGCGGACGTTCATGGGCATGAGCCTGACCGGCAAGGTGGAGCCCTACAAGAAAGGCTTCGGCGCGATGATGCCCGACGTCTTCCACGTTCCCTTCCCGATGGATGTGCACGGCGTCTCGACCGAGGACGCGATGCACGCGCTGACCAAGCTGTTCAAGGCCGATCTCGATCCGGGCCGCGTGGCGGCCATCGTCCTCGAACCCGTGCAGGGGGAGGGCGGCTTCTACCCCGCGCCTGCCGAGCTGATGCGCGGGCTGCGCAAGCTCTGCGACGAGCATGGCATCCTGCTGGTGGCCGACGAGGTACAGACCGGCTTCGCCCGTACCGGGCACCTGTTCGCGATGGAGGGATACGACGTCGTTCCCGATCTCACCACCATGGCGAAGGGGCTGGCAGGCGGTATGCCGCTCGCTGCCGTCACGGGGCGTGCCGAAATCATGGATGCGGCCAATCCGGGGGGCCTGGGCGGCACCTATGCGGGCAATCCGCTGGCCGTCGCCGCCGCCCATGCGGTTCTCGACATCATCGAGGAAGAAAATCTCTGTGCGCGGGCGAACGAGCTGGGTTCGCGCCTGAAACAGCGGCTGGAGCAGATCCGCCAGTCGACGCCGCAACTCGTCGATGTGCGCGGCCCCGGCTTCATGGTCGCCGCCGAATTCAACACGGCGGATGGCAGTGCGCCGGATGCCGATTTCGCCAACCGGGTGCGCCACGAGGCGTTGAGCCGTAATCTCATCCTGCTGACCTGCGGCGTCTATGGCAACGTCGTGCGTTTCCTCGCCCCGATCACGATCCCCGACGATGTCTTCGCCGAAGGGCTGGATATCCTGGAGGAATCCATCGAGGCGGCGCGTCGGCAGGGTACCGAGAACAAGGCGGCCTGACGGGCATGGCCCGCAGGTGCCTTGTCGGGCACCTGCGGCGTGGATGGCCTGTACACCGTAATGGGAGATAGGATCGATGCGCTTTTTCGGATGGATAGTCTTCTCGCTGATGCTGGCCTTTCCGGCCTTGGCCGAAACGGGCAGGATACACTCTCCCTTTACGGTCGAGGCAGGAGCGCACCACAACGTCGTGCTGCATCCGCTCGATGGCACCGCGCTTCGCCTCGTCTTTCCGGCGGTTGGCATCGAGCGCCCGTCCGAGGATCGCGCGATCCTCAAGCCCGCCGGACAGGGCCGCGTGGCCCTTCAGGTCATGAACGAGGGTGAGACGGCCTTCAGGACCGGTGCGATCCTGCATTTCGGACAGGCCCCTCTCGTCGTCGAACGACAGGGCGACCGGTTCGCGATGGCAGGGTCGCTGAAGGCCCTGTCTCTGCCGCTCATCGATGGTCCCGATGCCGGTTTCGGCACCATCGCCTTCGACGCCATGACCTTCAAACTGTTCCTGCCATCCACGGCATCGTCCGCTATGCAGGACGCGACGATGTCGATGCAGGCGACGGCAATGCGGGTCGATCCTTCTCTTCTCGCGGTCGCCCTGCCGGGAGAGCCGGTCCACTTCGACGCGGTTGATCTGCGCGCGCGGGCCACAGGTCGGATGGTAGATTCTCCCGCCGATCTGGGCCAGCTTGCCCGATCCGTCCTGCGCGTCGATCTCGACAATGCCGCCGCCAACCTGTCAGGGGGGCGTATCGCGGCCAGTGGGGAGATCGATTTCAACGAAAATGCGGCGCTGGTGCTGGACGGCACCCTGTCGCTGGGTAACTTTCCCGTACTTCTGAACAATCTGATGTCGGATGGCACGTTCGCGCCGGAACAGGTCTTCCCGTTTGCCCTCGTGGCCGGAACGCTTGGCCGAATGACGGATGACGGTGCGATGATGTTCAGGGTTCAGACGACCGAGAAGGGTGAACTCGTCCTCAACGGACGGTCCGCCAAGTTGCCTATGGCTCAGTGAGCGCATCGACGCGCATCGTCTTCTGGAACATTCGCGCAGGAGGGGGCAAGCGTGCCGAGGCCATCGGCGATCAGCTTCTCGCCTGGCAGCCCGACGTGATCGGTCTGAGCGAGTTTCGCGGCACGCCTGCCAGCCAGTCTCTCGCCGAACGGCTTTCCGGAGCAGGATGGCCGCATCAGATCCAGACCACCGACCGAACGGCGCGCGCTCGCAACGCTCTTCTTCTCGCCAGCCGCTGGCCCCTTCGCCGTCGCCGGATCGCGGGGATGCCCGTATTGCGTGACCGATGGCTGCTGGCCAGGATCGAGGCCCCCCGGCCCTTCACCATGGGCCTGGTGCACGCGCCCAATTTCACGTCACCGGACCTGAAATATCCCTTGCTGGAAGCGATACTCGATATCGCCGGACGCTGGCGTTCTGGCCCGTCCCTCATCGGCGGCGACACCAATTCCGGCCTGCGTCATCTGGACGAGGAAACGCCCCTGGGCCCGCAGTTCCACCGCGAATATGATTTCATCGAAGGAATGGGAACGCGCGGCTGGGCCGATGCCTTCCGCCATCTTCATGGGGAGAGGCGTGAATACACGTGGTATTCCCACCGCAACAACGGCTTCCGGCTCGATCACGTCTTTCTCAGCCCGCATCTGATCCCGCATCTCGAAGCCTGTCGCCACGACTGGGGCCGTCATCCCGCCGACCCAGAGCGCCGCGAAGGCCTGAGCGACCACGCCGCCGTCATCCTGGATATCGCCACCGATCCCGCTGCCCGACAGCCATCACCGACACCGTTGCGAGATATGAACCAACAGGATGAGGATGACGCCCCGGATGGGCATCGGTTCCCCTGATGCTGTATCGCTGGCCAATGTTCGGGTGGAGCGTGACCGCCCGCCACCGGCTCGACCTCGTTCTCTGATCTGCTATAGTTGACGTATTCGAACCGAACGGTGACGCAAAGAGAAATGGCTCAGGTAAGAGAAACTTCCTCGAACCGGAACCCGCGCTCGAGCAGCGAGCGCAACCGGGCGGTAGCATAAACAAAATGGTGCCCCCGGACGGAGTCGAACCGCCGACCTTCGGTTTACAAAACCGCTGCTCTACCAGCTGAGCTACAAGGGCATTCGCGCGGGACCATAGCGAACATGCTGCACAGTGCAAGCCCGTCGTCTGCTCTGCGGATGCAATCTTCGATGCCTCGTCTTCACGACGAAAAACCCCGGCGCAAGCGCCGGGGTTTCGGAAGCAGAGTTGATCGTAGAGATCAGTTGCCGAGGTTCTTCCCGTCGGGCGTCATGACCTCGTTGACGGTCTTGAAGCCGCCACGGAAGGCATTGACGTTCGGATCGATCAGCGGGTCGAGGTTCGCGATCGCTTCGCTCGACGTCACGACGCCATCCTTGTTCGTGTCGTAGGCGGCAAGGCGGTCATCCGCGTAGTCCTGGTCGACGAAGCCCATTTCGGCAGCAGTGAACACGCCGTCCGCTCCCGTCGGGGGCTGATAGATCGGATCGTTGATAAGCCCGGCGGCCACGCTGGCTTCCACGTTGCCATGAGGGTTCGGATAGACATCGGCTTCGGTCGCGAGGGGCGTCGCGGAAGTCATCACCTGACGGGTTTCCGTCACCATGCGGGTCGTGGCGGGAGTTGCCGCGAGGGTACCGACCGTACCGCCCTTGTATTCACCGATATCGACGTAGTTATCACCGCGCGGTGCAAGCATATCGACATCGACGACATCGACGTTCGTGGTTCCGGGCACGACGATGGTGCGTTCGACCTGCTGCGTGACGACCTGTGGCATCGTGGCATACCGGGCCGCATCGTCGAGACGGGACTTGGACCCGATGAAGTCGGCTTCGCCGATGATACCATCCTGATTGAAATCGACCACCGCCATTTGGTCCGCAAGTGCGGCAGGGGCAATCATCAGTGCCAGTGCAGATGACATAAGAACGGTTTTCATGAGTTACTCCATCGGTTGTTTCAGTCACAGCAGATCGTCTTCCGCTGCGTCGATGATCCACCAATGGGAAGACCCCGATCTTGTTCCGGAAAAGTCGGATTTTTTTGCGCCTGCGAACGGAATGTCGCACCGATGGCCCTTCCGGTTCAGGCGAGACCGGCCACCAGAGCCGCGCATCCGGCGAGGCTGTCCACGATCTTCGCAGGTCGCGCGCCGGTGCGATCCAGCGGAAGTCCTCCCCGGTTCACCCAGACCGTCGTAAAGCCGTAACGGGAGGCATGGGTCGCATCCCAGCAATTCGAGGAGAAGAACGCGATCTCGGCCCCTCTCACTCCGAGCCGGTCCTCGGCCAGCGCATAGACCTTGTCATGGGGTTTGAAGACGCCGACATCCTCGACCGAATACGACCCGTCCAGCACGTCGCGGATGCCTGCACTGTCGATGGCGGCGTCGAGCATGTCCTTCGAGCCATTGGAGAGGATCGCGGTGGCATAGCCCGCTTGCTTGAGATCGTGCAGGATACCCGGCACTTCCGGATAGGCGTCGAGGCGCTGATAGAGGCCGAGCAAGGTCTTGCGCAGACCGGCATCGGTCAGACCATGCAGTTCGAGCGCATAGTCCAGCCCGTCCTGCGTCACTTGCCAGAACGGAATGTAATCATCTGCCACCGCGCGCAGCCATGAATATTCGAGCTGTTTCAGCCGCCATGTCTCCGCCAGCTTCGGCCAGCTTTCTGCAAGCGCCTCGCCTCCCGGAGCCGCAGCGGCATTGCGCGCGGCGGCGGCGACGTCGAAGAGGGTGCCATAGGCGTCGAAGACGCAGGCTTTGATGGGCATGGCGGGATGTTCCTCACGGTGCGCTGACTGGACGATGGATCGTATCGGGCAGCATAAGGGACATGCAGGTCGGGGCAAGCTCCCCCGCATCAGGACCCCGACGAGAAACCGCGATCCTTCTCGCCACAGCCCACGGCGATCTTCATGTCCACGGGATAGACCCCTGCCCGAAACGCCCCGTCGTGACCCGCGCAGCGATGGGGAGTGCGCCTCCCGGCGTCGCACCCATCAGGACGAGGTTCGCTGCCCCTGCCAGGAATGCCGATATCGTGAAGACACGGCAGGGATCGTACCGGTTCGGAACCCTCGATACGACGAAGATCAGCGCGCCGATGACGAAGCCGATCCGAACCCCGCTCGACAGCGCCGCCCGACGCATCCCAGAAAGGTCCGCTTCGCGCAGCATATCGGGCCGGATCGCGGAGGAGACGAATCACAGCGAGAACGCCCCGTTCTCGGCAAGGAACAGGAGGGCGAGCGCAGTTAATCCGATCGCTTCCTCGTTATCCGGCCAGAGGCGCGCCTGTAGCAGCCATCCCTACATCGGGATCGGATGGTCGCGATAGATTGCGGCGATGCCGTCCAGAACCTCGTCCGACAGAGTGAGGTCTGCCGCTCCCAGAGCCGTGGCAAGCTGATCCATCGTCCGCGCGCCGAAGATGACCGAGGTCATGAAGGGCCGCTGTGCGCAGAAGGCCAGTGCCATCTGAACCGGATCGAGACCATGCGCGCGGGCAAGATCGACATAGGCGCGCGTCGGGGACTCGACCCGCTCGGTAAGACGTCCACCCAGACCCGAGGCGATGGTCGCGCGCGATCCTTCGGGCATCGCGCCATCGAGGTACTGGCCGCTCAGGATACCCGCCGCCAGCGGCGAGAAGGCAAGCAACCCGACATCCTCGTGATGGGTCAGTTCCGCGAGATCGAGGTCGTAGTGGCGGCAGAGCAGGCTGTATTCGTTCTGGATGCTGGCCACGCGCGGCCATCCGTGCGCCTCGGCGATGGAAAGGAACTGCGCCGTCCCCCATGCGGATTCGTTCGACAGGCCGATGGCGCGGATCTTTCCCGCCTTCACCAGACCATCCAGCGCCTCCAGACAGGCCGCGATGTCATCGGGGGCGCTGCGGTCCTGTGCCGTCGGGTCGAAGTCGTGCCACTTGCGGAAATGATAGGAGCCGCGATTGGGCCAGTGAAGCTGATAGAGGTCGATCACATCGGTTTGCAGGCGGCGCAGGCTGTCCTCGACGGCGATAGCGATGCTGGCCGGGGTAATCGGACCCCCATCGCGGATCGCCGCATAGCCGTCCCCGATCACCTTCGTCGCGATAACCACGTCGTCCCGCCGCCCCGATTTTGCAAGCCATGTCCCGAGGATTTCCTCCGTGCGCCCCTGCGTCTCGGCAGAGAGCGGGTTGGTGGGATACATCTCGGCGGTGTCGATGAAGTTGATACCCGCATCCAGCGCCGCATCGATCTGCGCATGGCCCTCGGCTTCGGTATTCTGGGTGCCCCAGGTCATCGAGCCGAGACAATAGAGGCTGACGTCGATGCCGGTGCGGCCAAGGGGGCGGGTTTGCATGGGAGTGTCCTGAATGATGCTTTCCCCGGCCTTGCGCCGGGGCCTGTTAGAGCGGTGAGGTCCCGGCTCGGGGCCGGGCTTAACCCCCGAGCGCCCGCAGCAGCGCGATACTCGGCTGGCCATCGGCCACGACGCCTGCACCACGCTGGAAGGCGGCGATGGCGGCGCGGGTGCGCGGGCCGGGGATGCCGTCGGGTGTTCCGGCATCGTAGCCCCGCGCGTTGAGCGCCGACTGGATCATCGCAACCTGCTGCGCGCCCAGCGGCTCACGCCCTTCGGTGGCCTGCTGCACACGGGTCAGCAGTTTTTCGGACGCATAGCCATCGGCGGGCAAACCGCGCGACCGCTGGAAGTTGCGGATCGCCTTGCGCGAGTTCGGCCCGAGGATCCCGTCGATCCCGTCCGTGTCGAAGCCCAGCGCGGTAAGCTGCTCCTGCAGCGTCTTGCGCTCGGTGCGGCCCAGCGGACGGTCATCGGTCGGCCATGTCAGGTTGAGCGCAGGCCCCCCCGCGATCCGTTCGCCCAGATGTGCCACGCCCAGCGCATAGCTGGTGGCGTTGTTGTATTTCTTGATGACCCCGAAATTGTGGAAGGTCATCACGGCTGGTCCGCGCGCCCCGGCGGGCAACACGATGGCCGCATCGCCGTAATCGGGGATCGGCGCACCGTTGGGCAGCGTCACGCCCCGCGCGGCCCAGTATCCGGCGGGCTGCTTGTTCGAGGCGTTCAACTCGAAATACTCGATCCCCTGGGGCAGGCGCACGATGGCATAGGCGGGCTGACCCAGCTTCCACTTGTGCCGCGCCAGATAGTTCGCTGCACTGGCCAGTGCGTCATGGGCATCGTCGGCCCAGATATCGCGGCGTCCGTCACCGTCGAAATCGACGGCATAGCTCTCGAAGCTGGTCGGGATGAACTGCGTATGTCCCATGGCCCCGGCCCATGATCCCTTCATCCGCTCGGGCGAAATGTCACCGCGTTGCAGGATGCGCAGGGCGGCGATCAACTGCTCCTTGGCGAACTTCTCGCGCCGTCCGTCGAAAGCCAGCGTGGCCAGCGAGCGGATGACGTTGTCGTTGCCGTAGAACGAGCCATAGGCGCTCTCCAGTCCCCAGATGCCCAGCACGACCTGCCGATCCACGCCATAGCGACGCTCGATCTCGGCCATAACCGCGCCCTTCGCGGCCAGCTTCTCGCGCCCATTCGCCACGCGCGTCTCGGAGACGGCACTTTCGAGATATTTCCAGATCGGGCGCGAGAATTCGGGCTGTTTGCGGTCAAGACGTAGCACTTTTGGATCGAGTTCGACCCCGGCAAAGGCGCTGTCATAGATCGACGCCGCGACCCCCTGCCCCAACGCTTCATTGCGAAAATTACGCTTCCAGGTCTCGAAGTCCTGCGCCTGCTCAAACGTGATCTTCACTTCGTCATCCGCCGCAATGGCGGGCAGGGCCAGGCCACCGCTTGCAGCTAGGAACAGGGCAAGGGCACCGATAAGGGTCGCTCGCATGGCGGTTTCTCCTTCAGGGGCGTTTCACGGATGTAACGTCGAGGCCGAGACGGGCAAGGCGGGCGCGCATCGCCCCGAATGGTTCTTCCACGACCCGCAGGGTGTATTCGGTCGCGTGGAGGATGGTTTTTTCGCCCAGCATGATGCCCACATGACCACGCCAGAACACCAGATCGCCCCGTTTCAGAGGGCCATCGGAATCGACCGGGATGCCGATGCTCGCCTCCTGCATATCCGAATCGCGCAGGACCTGCCGTCCACTGCGCAGCATCGCCGCCTGTACGAGGCCCGAACAGTCGATACCCTGCACCGTGCCGCCGCCCCATAGATACGGGGCATGGAGGAACATGCGCGCAATCCTCACGAAATCGCGGGCATGATCGCCGGTCCCGGCAAGATGCGTCTTCTCGATATGCAGCCCGCTCGCGAGGCGCAGGAACGCGCCGTCCTCTGCTTCGACCTGTACCGGCGAATTGAGGAACATCACTCCCACCGGCTCGGCCTTGATCGTCGGGGCGGCGTAGAGATGGGTCATGGGAACGGCGACGGTATGGGTCGTCGGCGCGCTCCCGATGGGACCGAGGGTCGCTGCCGGGACATGGCCGATATATCCATCCCCCCGTGCCCGCACATGGCTCCACCCCTCGACCGTCGCGTAGACATCGACCACCTCGCCATGCAGCAGGGTGGTTGCCAGCGGGCCGAACGGGTCGGGCGCGGATTTCAGAGGCGCGACGGCGGCCTCCACGACCATACTGGCGACAGGGTCGCCGGTCAGGCCCGCCGCTGCGAGGTCGATGCGGGCATCTGCCATAACCGGATCAGGCACAACGGTCCTCGATCACCTTGTACATCGCCATGGCGGCATTGCATTCGGCCCCTTCCGGGCGGCCGGGGCGGGCGCGCTGGCACCAGCCATAGACGTCGAAATGCACCCATCTGTGCGAGTTCTTCACGAACCGCCGCAGGAACAGCGCCGCCGTGATCGACCCGGCCATCCCGCCGGAGGGAGCGTTCGTGATATCCGCGATGGAGGATGAAATATCGCGCTCGTATCCATTGAACAGCGGCAAGCGCCAGACCGGGTCGCCCATCACCTCGCCTGCGCCGTGTATCGCGGCGGCGAGGTCGTCGTCATCGGTGAAGAAGGGCGGGACATCGGCCCCCATCGCCACCCGAGCGGCCCCGGTCAGCGTCGCCATATCGACGATCAGATCCGGTTCCTCGCTCGCCGCCTCGGCCAGTGCATCGGCGAGGACCAGACGGCCTTCGGCATCGGTATTGCGGTTCTCGACGGTGATCCCGTTACGGGCCTTCATCACGTCGCCGGGGCGAAAGCTGTTCGAGGAGACGCTGTTTTCCACCGCCGGGATCAGAACGCGCAGCGTCACGGGCAGCTTCGCATCCATGATCATCGTCGCGAGTGCGAGGATACAGGCGGCTCCGCCCATATCCTTCTTCATGATGAGCATCCCGGAGGATGGCTTGATATCCAGCCCGCCCGTATCGAAGCACACGCCCTTGCCGACCAGCGTGATCGTCTGCGAGGCGGCAGGGCCTTCCCAGCGCAGATCGACCAGTCTCGGTTCCTGCGCGCTGGCCCGCCCGACCCAGTGGATCAGCGGGTAATTCTGCTCCAGCAGGGCCGCGCCCTTGGTCGAATTCACCGTCGCGCCATAGGCGTCGCCAGCCTCGCGGATCGCGGCCTCCAGATCGTCCGGCCCCATCTCCTCGGTCGGGGTGTTGATGAGATCGCGTGCCAGCGTCATGCCGCGCGCGAGGCGCAAGACACGCGCTTCGTCGATTTCAGCAGGCGCGACCAGACGGGCAGGCTGACGCTTGGGGGTCCGGTAGCGGGTAAAACGATAGGCTCCGAGCATCCAGCCGAGCATCGCCTGTTCTCGCGCTTCGGTACTTTCCAGTCCTTCGAGCCGGTAGACGCCTTCCGGCAGGCGCAGGGGCAGGCATCCATAGCCCCGCGCCTCGATTCCGTCGAACTGCCCATTCCCCGCGCCGAAGAGAACGCTCTTGATGCGCCCTTCCTTCCCCGGCAGGCAGAGGAACTCACCCTTCTGGGGCGAAAATCCATTCGAGAGCGCCCAGGCCGTATCCACGTCGGGAGCCGATTCCAGCCATGCGCTGAACCCCTCGTCCGTGAGGGGCCAGATCGGTACGGCATTCGCACCTGCATCACCGGTTTCGAGGCAATCGAAGGCGATATCCAAGGCTGATCTCCGGTGTTCGTTGTGGCCCGTCTGCGGGGCGATGTGAATGCTGATTAAAGCGGAACGGGGGCGGGGTAAACGCCCATCCTCGGATCGATGACTATGTCTGTCCGTATGACCGACGCATTAACACGGTAGTCACTCCGTTCGCGCAGAGTGCAGCCAACGAGCCGGTGACAGCCGGCCTCTCTGGCACAGTCTGGCATGGGAACGATATGATGCGGTACGAATGGATTCGTCAGGGCCTTGCCCCGCTCTGCCTCGCGGCGCTGCTGGGCGGATGCGGGCAGGTCGAGTCGCTTCTGGTCATGGACGGGACGAAAGCACCCGGCACCTCGAAGTCGGGCTTTGCCTTCAACGATTCGCGGACACAGAACGATAGCGTGCCGAGTGGCCTGTCCAAGGAAGACGATCCGGTCATCTTTCTCGAAAGCGCCGCAGTCTATGCCGAGGGTCAGCGCGAATACGAAACGGCAGCGAAGCACTGGGCGCAACTGGCCACGATCGAGCCGGAGAACATGGTCTACGTGCGTCACCTCGCGACCAGCCTGCGCGTCCTCGGGCGGCATGAGGATGCCGAGCGGGTTCTGTTGCAGGCTTTGCGCGAAGACCCCAAGAACATCGACCTGAACGAGGAAATGGCCAAGACGCTGATCGCATCGGGTCGCCTGCGCGAAGGCGTCGTGATGATCGAGAAGGTCAGCGCGATGCCGGGTATCGATCCGGCCCGCGCGGCACGGCTGCATTCCGCTACGGGTGTAGCCTTCGACCGGGCCGAGAAGCACGCACAGGCGCAGGCGCAGTACAAGCTGGCGCTGGAGGCGCAGCCGCATAATGCATCGGCGTTGAACAATCTCGGATTGTCCTACGCTATGGCGGGACAGCTCAATCAGGCCGAGAAGACGCTGCGCCGGGCGCTCGTCGCGCCGTCTGCGGGAACGCAGGTCCGCCAGAACCTTGCCATGGTGCTGTCGCTCAAGGGCCGCACGGATGAAGCGCGGCGGTTGGCCGGTCAGGATCTGCCCCCCAGCATCGCGAGCCAGACGGTGGGATTCTACGGCAGCATCGCCGACCAGCCCGACGCCTGGCGTGACGCAGCGGCGCAGTAAGGAATAGGGCGGGATGGCGTCTTCCCGCCCTGTTGTCTTGTCAGATCGTGCCGAGTGCCCGGTCGAGATCGGCGATCAGGTCGTCGGCAGTCTCCAGCCCGATGGACAGCCGCACGACCTCCGGTCCGGCCCCCGCTGCCGTCTTGCCTTCGTCGGAAAGCTGGCTGTGAGTGGTCGAAGCCGAGTGGATGACGAGTGACCGGCTGTCCCCGATATTGGCGACGTTGCTGAACAGCCCCAGCGAATCCACCAGCTTGATCCCGGCTTCGTACCCGCCCTTCACGCCGATGGTGAAGACCGCGCCCGCGCCCTTCGGCAGGTATTTCTTCGCCCGCTCGTGATATTTCGAGGACTTCAGGCCGGGGTAGGAGACCCAGTCCACCTTTGCGTGGCCTTCCAGAAACTCCGCGATCTTCTGCGCATTCTGGCAGTGTCGCTCCATCCGCAGGGACAGCGTCTCCAGCCCGAGCAGGGTATAAAAGGCATTCTGCGGCTGCTGGCAGCCTCCCAGATCGCGCAGGCCGATGGCGATGGAATGGAAGGTGAAGGCCATGGGGCCGAGCGCCTCGGCGAATTTCAGACCATGATACTCGGGGGCCGGTTCCGTCAGCGAGGGGAACTTGTCCGAGGCCGTCCAGTCGAAATTCCCGGAATCGACCACGATCCCGCCGATGGACGTGCCATTGCCGCTCATGAACTTGGTGGTCGAGCCGACGACGATGTCCGCACCATGCTCGATGGGGCGCCATAGCGCCGCCGTGGCCATGGTATTGTCCACGATCAGCGGCAATCCCGCATCCTTGGCGATGCCCGAGATCGCCTCGATATCGGTCACGATGCCGCCGGGATTGGCGAGGGATTCGCACCAGATGACGCGGGTATCGTCATCGATGGCTGCGCGCACGGCGTCGGTATCGTCGAAATCGACGAACTTCACCGACCATCCGAACCGCTTGATCGCCTGTCCGAACTGATTGACCGTGCCGCCATACAGCTTGTCGGCGGCGACGATGTTGCGACCCGGTCCCATGAGGGGGAAGAGGGCCAGAAGCTGCGCCGCATGGCCCGACGCAGCGGCGACAGCGCCGACACCGCCTTCCAGCGAGGCGACACGTTCCTGCAAGACTGCGGTAGTCGGGTTCGTCAGACGCGAATAGATGTAGCCGACTTCCTGAAGACTGAAGAGCCGGGCTGCATGGGCGGCGTCCTGAAAGACGAAACTGGTGGTCTGGTAGATCGGCGTCTGCCGCGCGCCGGTGGCCGGATCGGGGGCCGCGCCCGCGTGGATCATGCGGGTCTCGAAGCCGAGAGGGGTATCGTCGCTCATTGCCGGTTACTCCGCGTTAAGGAATTGCGCGGCTCTCATGGCATGTTTCGGGCGCGAATGGCACCCCATGAACGCGAAAGGAACGGCATCGTCGTTCGCCTGGCGGGAACGGGAAAATCCCCCGCCTGACGGGGCGGGGGAAGAACGCGATCAGTTCTGGCGTTCCGCCATGCGGCGCAATCTGGACTGATGGTAGGATTCCGCACGGCTCATCTCTTCCGGCCCGAGGCGGTTCGACAGGTTGGCGAGGGCCGTCGCGGCCTGTTCGCTTCCGCTCGCCGCTGCGCTGCGCCACAGGCTGTAGGCTTCGTAGCGGTCGAGCTTGACGCCCTCGCCCCGGTTGAACATGCGGCCCAGCCAGAATTGCGCCACCGGCATCCCGTCCTGCGCCAGTGGCATCAGCAGACGCGCGCTGGTGCGGAAATCACCTTGCCTGTAGGCGATCTCTGCGTCCTTCACCTGACGGATGCGTACCGCGCGCGATCGGTCGGCGGGGCTGGCCTTGGCCGTTGCAGTGCCGTTATCCCTGGTATCGGTGGCACCTTTGTTCTCCGGTTTGCGTCGAGCGGGAGGCGTGCCTTTCGGGGCCTGCGGAGTCTTGGAGAAGGCCTCTTCGGCATTTCGGGTGGCTTCCACGGCGGCGGTGTCGGTCTTTTCCTCCGCTTCATCGTCGGAATCGTCCTTGACCTTCTCGATGATGAGGATCGGTCCCGTCTTCGCTTCGGCTCTGGCCTTCTCGATCTTCGATTTTTCCTCGCTCTCCTTCTCGGCCCTGGCACGGCCCGTCACGCGCTCGACGTCGGCTTCCTGCCGCTTGCGTTCGCGCTCGGCATCGGCTTCGCGGGCTTCCTGCTGCGCCCTCTGCTCGTCGCGCTCGCGCCGGGCATTGCCGCCCCCGTCCGGGGGAAGGTCGTCCTCGATGGCATCGAGGCGGGCCAGAGCGCGTTTCTGGCCCTGATTGGCGGAAAGCTGGTACAGTTCGCGGGCGATATCGATGTCCTGCGGGACGCCGACACCTTTTTCATGCATCAGACCGAGATTGAACTGCGCGAGGGCATCTCCCTGATCGGCGGCCTTGGCGAACCAGAGCGCGGCCTGCTTGGGATTCTTCTTCACGCCTTCGCCGGTCAGCAGCAGGAACGCGGCGTTGACCTGTGCCTCGACCGAGTTCTGCTCGGCGGCGGCGGTGTAGAGCTCGTAGGCCCGCGCATTGTCGCGCTCGACCCCCAGACCCAGACGGTAGAGCTGGGCAAGGTTGCGCTGGGCTTCGGGCGTGCCGTCTTCGGCCAGCGGTGTCCAGAGTTCGGCTGCGGCTTCGTAGTCGCCATCCTCATAGGCGGCGACACCGCGCGCGAAGGCGTCGTCGTCCTGCGCGGTCGCCGAAAGGGGAGCCGCCATCGCGAGCGCGAGAGCGAAGGTCAGAGCGGAGAGAGGTTTCGTCATCGGATCGGCCCTCATGTCAGCGCGCCGGATCGGTCACGGCGCAGGTCATTGCGCTACGACGAAGCAAGAGCGGGGCCATGTGGCGATTTTCGGGTCTTCGACAAGAAAAAAGGCTCCGCCGGAGCGGAGCCTTTCGATATCCGGTCATGTCGCTGAAGGTCAATCGACCAGAACGAGGTCCGCTGCCGATTCGCGGCCATCACGGCCCGCTTCGACTTCGAATTCGACCTTCTGGCCTTCATCGAGGCCGCGCAGACCGGCGCGTTCGACGGCAGAGATGTGCACGAATACGTCGCGCGACCCGCCATCGGGCTGGATGAAGCCGAAACCCTTGGTCGGGTTGAACCATTTCACGGTGCCTTTGGCCATCGTGATACACTCCTTCAAGTACACTGCCCGCGAGAGTGCGGCAGCTTTGGCGCAGTCAGAGCAAAATCGTGCTACTGACCCTCGAAGAAGGTAACAGACAGCGATTCTTGGTAACTTAGCGATGATTCGAATACATGATTTTCGGGTATTTCTCCAGTAAAAGCTGACGATGTGCACTGAAGGGTATCCCGTTGCGCAGTGCATCGGTCCAATCGCAACTTGGCGGCGAGAAATCCGTTTCCGCATATGACGTTCGCCCTGGCCTACCGGGCCGGTCTTGCATTTCGGTACCCGCTTCGCGTCTATGGAAGGCCGGAAGCAAACGAGCGAGGCCTACCATGACGACACTGTCCTTCTATGGCGCGGCAGGAACCGTCACCGGCTCCTGCTCGATGCTCGATACGGGCAATGTCGCCTGCCTGATCGATTGCGGTCTGTTTCAGGGCAACAAGACGGTTCGCGATCTGAACCGTCAGCCCTTTCCCTTCGATCCGAAGGCGGCGGATTTCCTGCTGCTGACCCATGCCCATACCGACCATACGGGTCTCGTGCCCAAGCTCATGGCCCAAGGCTTCGACAAGCCGATCTACGCCACGCGCGCCACCATCGACCTGATGGAATTCATGCTGATGGATTCGGCGCGCATCCAGGAATCGGATACCGAGCGTACGAACCGCTGGCGCGAACGGCGCGGCAAGAAGCCCATCGAGTCGCTCTATTCGCAGGATGATGCGAAGGCGGCGCTGAAGAAGATGACGCCGGTCGAATACGGCGACTGGATCGAGCCTGCGCCCGGTTTCCATGCCCGCTACTGGAATGCGGGCCATATCCTCGGCTCGGCCTCCATCGAGGTGAAGTTTCAGGAGAAGGGCAGCGGGAATACCATGCGCTTGCTGTTTTCGGGCGATCTCGGGCCGGACGAGAAGGTCTTCCATCCCGAGCCGGGCGGCGAACAGGGGTTCGACTACATCGTCTGCGAAAGCACCTATGGCGACCGCGACCGGGACGATTACACCCTCGAAGGACGGCGCGAGGCGCTGCGCGTGGAGCTGGTGGCCGGACTGGAGCGCGGCGGCAACATCGTCATCCCCAGCTTCGCGGTCGAGCGCAGTCAGGAACTGCTCCACGATATCGGTGCCCTGCTGGCCGATGGGTCGATCCCCGAAGCCACCGTGTTCCTCGACAGCCCGCTGGCCAGCAAGGTCACGCAGGTCTTCGTCGATCACGCCGATCATCTCGAAGACGTCGCGATGCCGACGTCGAAACTGTTCAGGGACAAGAACTTCCGCATCACCCAGAGCGTCGAGGACAGCAAGGCGATCAACCGTATCCGCAGCGGGGCGATCATTATCTCGGCCAGCGGCATGGCCGATGCGGGTCGCATCCTGCATCACCTGAAGAACAACATCTGGCGGCCCGAATGTACCGTGCTCTTCGTGGGCTATCAGGCCCCCGGAACGCTCGGCAGCATCATCCGCTCGGGCAAGAAGGACGTCCGTATCCACGGCAAGGAATTCAAGGTCGAGGCGGATATCCGGGGCATCGGCAATTACTCGGCCCATGCGGATCAGGGTGAGTTGATCGACTGGATCATGGAGCGTGCGCCCGTTGCCGGAGCATTGTTCCTGAACCATGGCGACGACGATGCGCGTGCCGAACTGCGTCGTCTGCTGGGCGAGAAGGGCATGGATGGCGACAAGATACTCATGCCGCAATTCGACGAGAGCTTCGACCTGTCCGCCGGTACCCCCGTCTCCAAGGGTCGCGCCGAACCGCGCATCGAGGCAGCGGCGCTCAAGACCGACTGGTACAACGACTACGCCGCCTTCATGCTCGCGCTGGGCAATGCCATGGAAGACAGCGCGAATGACGGCAAGCGACGCGAGATGCTCGCCGCATTGAACGAGACGCTGGCGAAGGGCTGACCGTCGAAGACTTTCCTGCCCCGGTCTTCGGCGGGGCCTTCGTGAGGGTCGCGTGGCCCGGAGCAGTGCTCGCTGCTGCAGAGCGCGCTGCAAGGCCGGGGCAAGACCGTATTACTGAGAGAAGGCACCACAAATGAACATCCTCGTCCTCCAGCACGCCCAATGCGAACACCCAGGCATCTTCCGCAGCTTTCTGGAGGAGGACGGCCACAGGTGGCAGGCGGTCGAGCTGGACGAGGGCGAAACCGCTCCGCCCCTCGACGGCTTCGATGCCCTCTGGGTCATGGGTGGTCCGATGGATGTATGGCAGGAAGAGGCCCATCCGTGGCTCGCCGCCGAGAAGGCACTGATCCGCGAGGCCGTGGCCGAACGCGGGATGCCGTTCCTCGGCCTGTGTCTGGGCCATCAATTGCTGGCCGAGGCGCTGGGCGGCACGGTCGGCCCGTCGGATACGCCCGAAATCGGCGTCCTGCCCGTGCAACTGACCGAAGTTGGGGCGCAGTCGATCTTTCTCGATGATTTCCCCGATACCTTCGATACGCTCCAGTGGCACAGCGCCGAGATAAAGACCCTGCCCGAAGGTTTTCGCGTCCATGCCACTTCGCCGGACTGTCCGGTACAGGCGATGAGCTGGGGGACGCGGGCGTTCTCCTGCCAGTTCCACATCGAGGTGGAAGGGGACACCGTCGATACCTGGGCGACGATCCCCGAATACCGCGATGCGCTGATCGATGCGATGGGCGAATCCGGCGTCGAGACCCTGCGCACCAAGACTGGGGAAGCCCTGCCGGAGATGAGCCGTCTCGCGGAACGTCTCTACATGAACTGGCTGCAGGCTGCGGCGCAGGCATGAGGGGAATGCGGTTGACGTCTCGCCGCAATAGGCCATGGTTGGTCCAACGAAATTCGGGAGGATCACAATGACTTTCACCATCACGCGCCGTCTCGCCCTCGCGGCAACTCTCGCTGCGGGTTTCGCGGCTCCGGCCTTTGCGGAGGCCCATAAGGAACTCGACAGCATCCACTTCCTGATCCCCGGCGGGGCAGGCGGCGGCTGGGACGGCACCGCGCGCGGCACCGGCGAGGCGCTCACCAAATCGGGCATCGTCGGCAAGGCGTCCTACGAGAACATGTCCGGCGGCGGCGGTGGCAAGGCCATCGGCTATCTGATCGAGAACGCCGACAGCAATCACGGCACGCTGATGGTCAATTCGACCCCCATCGTGATCCGTTCGCTGACCAAGGTATTCCCGCAGAACTTCCGCGACCTGACCCTCATCGCGGGCACGATCGGCGACTACGCGGCCCTCGTCGTCGGCAAGGACAGCGACATCGACTCGATGGACGACCTGATGGCGGCCTACAAGAAGAACCCCGGCAAGGTCGCCGTCGGCGGTGGCTCGGTGCCGGGCGGCATGGACCACCTCGTCGCCGCGATGGTGATGGAAGCGGCAGGCGAAGACCCGCTCGACCTGAAATACATCGCCTACGATGCGGGCGGCAAGGCGATGGCGGGCCTGCTGTCGGGCGAGATCGCCGCGCTTTCGACGGGCTTTTCGGAGGCGGTCGCACTGGCCGAGGCGGGTGAGATCAAGATCATCGGCGTCACCGCTCCCGAGCGCGTCGCGGCGTATGAGGACGCCAAGACCATGAAGGAACAGGGGATCGACACCGAATTCGTCAACTGGCGCGGTTTCTTCGCCGCTCCCGGCCTGCCGGACGACATGAAGGACAAATACATCGCCGCGATCGCCAAGATGTACGAGACCGACGAATGGGAAGAGGTCCGCGCCCGTAACGGGTGGGTGAACATCCATAATCCCGGTGACGATTTCGAGGCCTTCCTCGTCAAGCAGGAAAAGGTCATCGGCGACCTGATGAAGAAACTCGGGTTCTTGTAAGTTGGTTCTAAGCCACTCTTCTTGGCCAAAAACGGACCGAGCCATAAACCTATATGGCTCGGTGAAGCTATTGAATTGCTGGGCTTTTGCGATCCTAATTATCGCATTTATTCCTCATCATTCTATAGCCGCGGATTCTCATTTTGTTTACACTCTGTATAGGTCTTCCATTCTCGACAAAGATGCGAGAATCCATGTGGCTACTTTCGATACCGATGAAGGAGCTTCGTATAATCGAGAAAATTGCCGCATCGCTGCAAAATTATTTGCTGACCAAGACTATGTAGAAACCTTCTTCTGGTGTGAGAGCGGACATTACTCCGCACAAGAGAGGGCGGACAAATGATGACACTCGACCGCTGGATCGCCTCCATCTTCCTCGTGATCTGCCTCGTATACGGCTATACCGCCTTCTTCGCGATGGATGCGAGCCTGCCGCCCTTCATGCAGCGTAATCCGATCTGGCCCAGTACCTTTCCGAAGGTGCTGGCAGGCCTGGGTATCGTCTGCGCGGTACTGGTGATCGTGAATTCGACGCCGCCCCCCATCAAGGAAGACGAGATCGACTACAGGCGGCTCCGGGAATACAAGATCGGACAGGCCGCCGCCCTCGTCGCTCTCATGGCCGCCTATGCCTTCGCCTTGCGTCCCATCGGGTTCGTGGCCTCGACGGTTCTGTTCCTGACGGTGTCCGGCATGGTGCTGGGTGAGCGAAAGCTGCACATCCTGATCCCGATTGCGCTGGTGGCGGCGTTGTTCATCTGGTTCCTCGTGGATGGCGTTCTCGGCATCTTCCTGCGCCCCTGGCCGTGGTTCATCTGAAGCGAATTGCATTCGACGTGGTCCACGGAGCATCGGCATTCGCGCAGGTCCCGGTGCGCATTCTGATCCGGGTTAAACGCAACTCGCTCAGGCATCTGGAGAAGGGAAGGGTGGAGCGATGCCCTATTACCATGGTTTGAAGGTCTATCCGCCGGAACGGGCGGACTGGATCGCGCGCCGTCTGCTGGCGCTGCGGCGTGATCTCTACCGCAGGATCACCGGCCCCCGACGACCCGGTTCCCTCATCATCGGGTCATGGAATATCCGGGCCTTCGACTGGGGCTTGCCCCGGCTGGACGATAGCTTCCACTTCATCGCGGAGATCATCGCCGCCTTCGATATCTGCGCCATTCAGGAAGTGAAATCCGACCTCGGACCGCTGAAGCGACTGATCGGTCTGCTCGGCCCGAACTGGGACTATTTCGTCACCGATATCTCGGATCACGAGGGCGGCAATGCCGAGCGCATGGCCTTCGTGTTCAACAGGAACAAGGTCGCCTTCCGCAATCTGGTCGGTGAGATCGTGGTGCGCAGCGATGCGCTGTCGAGCGGATTGCAGATCGCCCGCTCGCCGTTCTTCGCGGCCTTTCAGGCAGGATGGTTCCGCTTCACGTTGGTCTCCTCGCATATCGTCTTCGGAAAGACGGATGCCGGTGGTCTTGCGGCGCGGGCCGAGGAAATCTCGGCTATCTCCGAGGCGATCCTGAAACGGGCGAAAACCGAGGACCAAGTCTACATCTTCCTCGGCGACATGAATATCGATACGCGCGATGGGGTGGTCATGCAGGCCCTTCGGCGGAGCGGGCTGGAAGTTCCGGCTTTCCCGGCCACGAACATGGGCGGCGACAAATTCTACGATCAGATCGCCTACACCGTGGAGGGAAGGAGCGAACGCAAGACCCGCCTGCTGCGTTTCGATGCCTTCGACTGGCGCAATGCGGTCTATCCCTATCCCGATACCCGGTTCGAGACCGGGGGCGACCCCGACTATGTGCAGCGCCCGACCTTCGACGACACGGTTGCGTATTACGAGCCCGTGGTCGCCGCGCATCGCGACTTCAATCGCAAGGATGCCTATGCGGATTTCCGCAAATCCTACAAACGCTGGAATACCGAAGAGATGTCGGATCATCTGCCGATCTGGGTCGAACTCGAAACCGATTATTCCGACGACTACCTCATGCGCTTCCTCGCGCCCTCATAACCCCGCAGGAGACGGATCATGCTCGAAGGCATATTGTTAGGCCTCGCCACGGCCTTTTCGATCAAGAACCTCCTCATGGTCATCGGCGGCTGTCTGATCGGCACCTTCATCGGGATGCTGCCCGGTCTCGGCCCCATGTCGATCATCGCCATCATGATCCCGGTCGCCATCACCATCGGCGACCCCTCCGCTGCCCTGATCCTGCTCGCGGGCGTCTATTACGGCGCGATCTTCGGTGGCTCGACGTCCTCGATCCTCATCAATGCTCCCGGTGTCGCCTCGACGGTGGCGACCAGCTTCGACGGCTATCCGCTCGCACGGCAGGGCAAGGCGGGCAAGGCACTCACCATCGCCGCGATCTCGTCGTTCTGCGGCGGCACCATAG
>ENA-ORXM01001873-ORXM01001873.1-marine-metagenome-genome-assembly--contig:-NODE-1873-length-27025-cov-4.038148_pt1 | contig 27025 bp, 19 predicted proteins | sample MGYA00237867_ERZ511480 | MGnify/ENA primary metagenome ERZ511480 (study PRJEB26309, sample SAMN06266103) | marine metagenome | isolation source: Algal blade | place: United Kingdom:Sidmouth, United... | reverse complement strand
CATTCTGTAAAAGAACTGTTGAGTGCAGGAATACAACCTGATATTTTGGTTTGTCGTACAGAACACCCTTTGTCTTCTAACATTCGTAGAAAACTATCTTTATTCTGTAATTTATCACCTAATGCTGTCATTGAAGCCCGTGATGCCGAGAGTATTTACGATGTGCCGATTTTAATGTTAAAAGAAAAGTTGGACATTACAGTTATTTCTATGTTGCGCTTGGCAGACCGTAGGGAGCCAGATTTGAGAAAATGGAAGACTTTCTTGGGACACATGAAAAATCCCGTCAGTGAAATTCGCGTAGGTTTAGTTGGTAAATACATTGAATTACAAGATGCTTACAAATCTATTTTAGAAGCTTTTGTACATGCTGGAGTTGCCAATGAATGTAAGGTGCATGTTGTGCCAATTGCCTCAGAAGAAATTACGGGAAAGAATGTAGAGAAGAAGTTCAAAGAACTAGATGGTATCTTGGTTGCGCCTGGTTTTGGAGAACGTGGTATCGAAGGAAAAATTCATGCAATTCGTTATGCGAGAGAAAATAACTTGCCTTTCTTCGGGATTTGCCTGGGAATGCAATGTGCTGTGGTAGAGTTTGCTAGAAATGTTTTGGATTTTAAAGGTGCTTCTTCTACAGAAATGGATGAAGGTACTAAGCATCCTGTGATTGGTTTGATGGAATCTCAAAAAGGGGTCAACCAAAAAGGGGGAACCATGCGTTTGGGAGCTTATGCTTGTCACCTAGAGAAAGACTCAAAAGCACGTCGTATTTATGGTCGAAAAGCGATTAACGAGCGTCATCGTCATCGCTATGAATTTAATAATGACTATTTAGAAAAAATAAAAGAAGCTGGACTAATTCCAACAGGAATCAATCCTGACTCTAATTTGGTAGAAGTTGTTGAAATTCCAGATCATAAATGGTTTGTAGGGGTTCAATTTCATCCTGAATATAAAAGTACAGTAGAAAAACCACATCCTTTGTTTGTAGATTTTATTGCTGCTTGTGTGAAATAAATGAATTATTGAAAGCTTCGTGCTTTTTTGATAATAGAAATGAAGCTGTCTATGAAATATTGTTTTCATAGGCAGTTTTTTTATCTAAAAAGAGTTTAAATTTTTATGCTGTCACTTCTTTTTTGTCAACTGATATAACATTGTCAATAAGCTACTAACAAGTATCATTATTTCTATCAAAATAACAATAGAAAAACTATAAATAATACCTACCACTAAAACTTCTAAAATATCTTCTAGCCAGTCTCTAGATAAGGATGTCCATACTTGTAACCTAGTAGCGAATAGGTCAACCCAGTAATCTAGGTTACTCATAGTTAGAATAAAAACAACTAAAAAAAGGCTTCCACCTCCAATCAAACTGGCTATCCAAGACCATTTGTAACCAACCTTACAGACATAGCCTGTAATAAAACAGGTACCAAAAATAATTAAGAATCTTATAGCAAAACCAAGTAGATCTCCAAGTACCTTGGGAAGGGAAGGTATAATACATTCTAGACAAAATACGATAAGGAGATATAAGCCTATAATGATTCCAACATGTTTGAAATGCCACTGCCAACGAAGTACTCCCTTGGAAACATTGACTTCTTTCAATTCATTGTCTAGTATTTGTTGTTCTTCCATTGTATTGAAAATAAAAAAATGATCTATAAAACAATAATTCAAAAAGATAAATAGTTATATATGTATTCCACACTCATTATAAATGTTTTTCTATGCCAAGATTCATTACCTAAAAATAATTCTAAACTTTTTAAATTAATTTGTAATGAACAGAATGAAGCAATTTTTTGTAGCTCTAAGTGTACCTGTACTTTTTAGTACTTTGTTGGTCTTTTATTCCTTTGCCCCCAAAGAAGTTTATCCCGTTGTGCATATTCAAGGAAAAGTAAGTGGAGATTTTAATGCTAAAGATTTTTCTACAGTCGAAACTTTTTCCATTCAAAATGGAGAAAAAGATTGTAAAATTAGTTCTTATTTGATGTATTATATGCGCCCTGGCGCAGATCCTGTAGAATTTGAAGGCAAGGGTGCTGTATTTACGGGCTTCATAAAGTCAGCAACTCAACAAGCAGCAGAAGGCTATAAATATATTTTTGCAGAGGTTAATCTTCAATGTGGAAATGAAGCGCCTAAAAAGGTGAATGGCTTGTCCTTTACCATTCGATAATATTTATTGTGGAGTTAATTTGAGAGTCTGAAAATATTGTTTCCAATTTATTTTCAGATTTTCAAATTGGCTCATTTTCAAATCAATGCCAACTACTTTGTCAATAACCAATCCCAAGTTGCTCGAATACCCGCTTCAATAGATACATGTGGTTGCCATTCTAATTCTTCTTTTGCTTTTTGAATAGAGAGGATATTAACAGGAACATCAAAACTACGCCCATCTAGATAGGAGACACTTGACGTTTTTTGACTCACTTTTTGGCAGACATTTAGAATTTCATTGAGTGAATAGCCCTGTCCAGAACCTACGTTAAATACTTTTTGTGAACCTTGATAATGCATTCCTTTGGCAATAATTTGCGCTACATCCGTCACATAGACATAATCTCGAACGACCGTTCCATCTCCCCAAATTTCAATCGCTTGTTTGTCCTTTATTTTTTGTAACCAAATACCTATAACGCCTTGATTTTTTGTTAAATTTTGACGGGTACCATAAGCATTAGCAATTCTAAAAATGTTGTAATCCAAGCCTTTGTTTTGATAAAAGAAATGCAAGTAACGTTCAAAAGCCATTTTAGAAATGCCATAGGCAGAAATGGGACGAATCGGATGCTCTTCGTCTATTGGAGTGTATTGTGGAATGCCATACAAAGCACCACCTGTTGATACAAAAATAACCTTCTTGACCTTGGCTTTTACTGCTGCTTCTAACAAATGAATACTGCCAATAATATTGGTCTGTGCATCATAAATAGGGTTTTCAGAAGCAGTTTTGGGAACAGTCGTCCAAGCAATATGGACAATAATATCTGTATCTTTTAGGTGTTGTAGTACCAACTGATAATTACCAAAATCGCCTCGAACAATCTGGATTTTAGCTTGCAAATGTTGAATATTAGGATGAATGCTAGAACTAGAGGTAAGCACCGTCACTTTATGCCCTTCTTGTAGTAATTGTTCTACAATATGAGAACCCATAAAACCCGTTCCACCTGTTACAAATACTTTTGCCATAGAATATAATTTACAATTTGAAAATAAGGCTTTAAAGTCATTTTCAAATTAATACACTTCTTGAATCATTTTTTCCAACACTTCAACTGAATTTTGAATGCCTCTATGTTTGATGGCTGCGGCTCGACAACGGGCTTGTAGACTAGCCTTATCTTCTTGCATGAATTGTTTTAGGCTTGCAAAAGGGATTGAAAAATCTTCGGCATCCAACCGTTCAAATACAACTCCTACCTGTTCTTCCTCTGCCATAATATCATCATCTGCAATTCCTCGATTTAGTAAAAAAGGAATGCCACAAGCCAAGTAGTTGCCAATCTTAACAGGCGTACGATATTTTTGTGAATCCAAAGGCGGAATAGCAACCATTCCCATATCACAAGCCGATATATAGCCTTCAATTTCTTCATAAGGAATTTTATTCAACACTAAAAAATCAGACTGAGCTAAACCTGCCTCCACATAAGCTTTTGTGACCTCCTCAGAAGGGGTAGGAGAAATCGTAAAAATAAAAATGCGAGGATCAAAATCAACCAATCGCTTACAAAATTCAGCTACTTCTTTTTCGTTATAATAAATGCCATTAAACTTACCTAGATAAAGCATTACATAACGATCTTCTGGTATATTATACTGTACTCGAATACGTTGACGATCTTTGGCAGAAAAGGTGAATTTTTCAGTATCGACACTAATTGGTACTCGAAATAATTTTGCCTTGGAGTTCCATTTTTTTAATAATTCAATGGTGTGAATGGTTGGTCCTGTCACATAATCTGCACGAGTAGCTTGCAAGTGTTCTACTTTGTTTAGAATCTTGTATTTTAAGGATTTTTCTGACCAAATCCCAAACTCCTTCATATACAAACTATGTGGTTCAAAACAGAAGACCATTAGCTTCAGCCGCAAAATTCGAGAAATGATATAAGCATAACCTCCAGCAATGGCTAAAAAACCAACCATGACTTTTGCCTTTTCTCGACGTTTGATGCCCCATATTTTGAAAAATAAAGCTATAAAATTCCAAAGTTTTTTGAATAAAATAAACTTGCCTCCTCGATAAGGCATAGGGTGCCAAAATAAATCTTGTTCTCTTAATGTTGCTTGAATTTTTGCCTGTTCCTCTGTGGAAAGAGCATAGGCTGCTTGTTCTTCTGTGACAATATGATAACGATATTGCTGCCCAGTCGATTTTTGATGTCCTAAAACGTATTGATACATCAGCCCATTAAACAAGGGATCTTTGAAACTGTGCGAGGCACAAATGATAACAGACGGTTTTTGTTTGGATGAACCCATGAATTGTTATGAGAGTTAAAAAATAAAAGAGAAACTCTAAGAAACTAACTTCTTAAATATCCGACCTAATGTTGGAGGATGAACAGAAACAGCTTTGAGCAAATATTGTAAGCCTTTTGATTTGTTTTGACCATCGCCCCACCAAGAAGCGCCCATAATTAAATACATATTGGCAAAACATTCGTTACGAAAAGCTTTAGATTTAAACAAACCATGTTCTTCCGCTCGTTGATAAGCTAACAAAGCATCTTTTTCCATGACTGGAATATTGCTATGCATATTGTTATCATGAACTCGATACCACCAAGTAACTTCAGGAACTCGACCAATTTTGTATGCTTTTGCTGTTCGAAAGAAAAATTCTTGATCCGCAGCATTCGACAACTCTAAATCAAAACCACCTACTTTTTCTACCACCTCTTTCTTGACCAAAATACTACTGGGAGTAGGTATACAAGTGCCGTTCCAAGATAGTAAATCGTCTAATATATAGCCCTCTTTACCACTTTTGGTTGCTCCTGTTAGTTGAGAATTACCATCCATAATCGCCATGTCAGAATGCACTAAACCAAAGTCTGGATCGCTTGCAAATTTAGCTAATTTTAGTTCCAAATTATTGGGTAGCCAAATATCATCTGCATCCAAAAAAGCCAAAAAGCCCCCTTTAGAAAGCCGATAACCATGATTTCTGGCAGAAGAAACGCCTCCATTTTTTTGCTTGATGTACTGAATTCGAGCATCTGAAGCCGCAATTGGAGCAATAATATCTGCTTGATTATCAGGGGAGCCATCGTCTACAATGATTAATTCAAAATGAGTATGCGTCTGATCTAAAACGCCTTGAATGGTCTCCTCGATGTATTGTCCTGCTTTATAGGCTGGAATGATGATAGAAACAAGTGGCTTATTCAACATGTTGGAGTATTTTTTGGATTAGCTTAGTATATAGTACAGATGTTTGGTAAGCTTCTATCAATGGATGGTTAATCTCTCTTTGTCCAGATAAAATGGCTTGTAACTCAGCGATAAAATCTTCGTGTTTATAAGCTTCAAAGATAATTTGATTTTTTAAATTATCTAATTCGTAATTGATTGTTGTTACGATTGGTTTAGATTGAGCAATATAGTTGAGCAGTTTTAAAGGGGTGCGATGCACATTTTCTACCTTTTTGTTTTTGTAAGGAACAATCCCAATACTTGCCAGTGCAATATACTCTTTTAGCTCTGTTGCTTTTTTAGTACCTAGATAAACGACATTCTTATGTGCTAATACTTGCTCTAGTAATGCTTCATCTGTAGGATGTGTTTTAATTGGTCCAATTAAAACTAATTTTTGTTGTGTAATTTCAGAAGCTATTTTATATAATAATTCTAAATCTACATCAGGATTGATTGTTCCTACAAAAATAAGATAACCTTCCCCTAGTTCTTGTTGAATTTCTTGCAATTTAAGCTCATCCAAAAGCAATTCATTTTTACTAATACCATGGGGAATATAAATTGATTTTTTATCCAATCCTGGGTATTCATCTTGGTACAATTGGCTAACTAAAACCAGCAAGTCTGCTCGTTTTGCCAACTCTATATCCGACCAGATATGTTGATAAGGGTCAACCACATGATAGATGCGCTTTGCCTCTGGAAAATTATGAAGATGAACAAAACGGAAGGGATCAAATTGCCACCAAATTACAGGCGTTTGAGCTTGTGTCAATTTTTTTAGTTGCTTACCAATCCAGTAATCGTTTAATTTTAAAAAGAAAGCTTTGCTGATTCGTAAAGGAAATGGATTGTTGTAATCAAGAACAGAGAGATTGGTATTGATTTTTGTTACTCGAAAATCAGCATTAAATAAATGCTTAAAAGACCATTTTTGAGGCGCATTGAGAAAAAAAACTTGATGCCCTAGTAGCGCCAACTCATTTGCAAAGTGCTGTTTGGAAAACCAGATGTCTCCCCAAGGTTCGTTCGAACTTAAAAATATAGTAAAGTTAGACATGTTTATTTTAACAACGCTTTAATATAATCTTTGAAAAATAGCTTTCTGAGCCCAGTCTTAGCTCCTTTTAAGTGCTTGGTGATAGAGCATAAATATTGATATTGGTGATAGACTTTTTTGGCGTTTTTACTTTGAAATGCTAATCTATAAGAATGCAGAACGGTAAAACGAAGCAATAATTGAGTTACTTTTTCAGTTCCTAAGGTTTTAATAAAATAGAAGTAACATTTGTAGACATCGTCCAAAAGACCAACTTTGTTGTATCCCCAATCTTTTTCATTGAAGGTATTGACTCTAGTTTTGAAAGTGAAATTAGCAATTCCTTTATAGTGATAAAGTCGATTAGCCGTAAAATACAAGAATAAATAAGGATTGCGATATTCTTCTTGTGCTAAATAATCTTCTATCAAACCTTCTCGTTTACATAAAATGCCAGACATTTGGTGTCCCCAATGGGAACATTCAAGCATGGCTTCAAAACCTGGCTGTAAAACCTTTTCAGGAGCATCACCACGAACATTTTTAGTTGTTTGATCCTTGAATACAGATAAAATACCAGGAATAATACAGCCTAAATTATCAACAGTTTGAATTTTTTCCAAACAATAAGGAAGGTAGTCTACCGCTAAAAAATCATCATCGCCTAAAAATAAAACATAGGTACTAGTGGCTTTTTCTAAAACAGCTAAAGCATTTTTTTCTAATCCAATATTTGTTTCATTACGATAATATTGTATTTGAAAACGCTCGTCTTTAGATTGTTGAAATTGTGCTACTAATGTTGCTGTATTATCAGGAGAACAATTGTCAGATATAATAACTTGAACTTGATCCCAAAGATGGTGTTTAGCAATTTCCTGCTGCAACATATTCAAATTAGCGAGTACATCTTCCGAACGATTATAAGTTGGAATAAGAATGTCAATTAGCATAGTAAAATATTAGTAAAGCTGTTGTTTGGTATCCAATAAAAGATCAGTCTAAGTGATGATTTTTAGACTCTAAAGTCAGCCCAAGCTTTGTCTTTTTGTGATAAATCAGGTTTAAAGGTCAACCACTGTAGTTTAAAAAGTGGATCATCCCAACGCAATCCTTTTTCAGAAGAAGGATCATAGACGTTGTCAGAGTAATACAAAACGTCTGTGTTTTCTTCCAAGGTAAGGTAGCCTGTCGCAAATCCTCTAGGAATCAGAATGCCCACATCTGGACGATCCAAAATAAAGGTTCCTGCTTTTTTATAATCAAAAGGAGCTTGTCGCAAATCTACAAAAGCTAACTGTATACGTCCACTCAAAACACGGAAAAATTTTGATTCTGCAAAGGTGCCTGTCTGATAATGTAAACCCCTAATAAGGTCCTTTTTTTTGTTTTGTACAAAATTAACCTGTTTGATTTCATAATTCTCTAGAATCGGAGCCTGTTGATTGAAGAGTTTGATAAAACCTCCTCTTTTATCAAAAAAAGCGGGGCTTTTAATAACCTGTACATCTTTTAATAAAGTATTAATTTGCTCCATGATCTATATTATAATATTGGTAATGATTGTCAAAAACAAGATTAGACCGTTCGAGTATATAGTATTATATATTCTTTAATACCTTGTTCTAGATTAATTTGAGGCTCAAAATTAAAACAATTTTGTAGACGAGAAGTATTTAAGGCTAAGTATTTCATACTAACATCTCTTTTATCTGCTGTACCAAAAGTTGCTTGAGGTTTTATCTCTAGTTCTTTTTCTACTACTTGAAGTACTTTTTCAATCATATCTCGAACGCTAATTACAGGATCTGTGGTAAGATTGAAAGTACCAGATTGGTTGACGGCTACATTGTTGGCTAAGAAATAAGTAATGTCTCTAATGTGTGTGTATTGGCGTTCTTGAGTACCAGCAGTAAAGCTGAGTGGTTCTTTCTGAATGCTACTTTGAATAATATAAGGAATCAAACGATTGTTATTTTCAGTTGCTCCATAGATATTTGTCAAGATAAAGTGTTGCAAAACAAAAGGTAATTGATTAGAGGAACGTAATTCTGTATCTACAAAACGAGTGAGTAAATTTTTTGCCGTACAATAAGCATTGGGCAAAGGATTGGTGTGTGTAGCCAGCTCCTTTTCGGTGTAAGAACGATCTTCTTGATGATTGCCAATTTCAAAATAAGAACCAAACGTGATTAACTTTCCTGTATATGCGCCATCTTTTAAGGCACTTGCTAAGCGGATGGGTTCAAAGGCATTTAGTTCATAGATTTGCGCATTATTGTCCTGATGTTTGGGTTGTATTCCTGCACCTGCACAATAGTAAATGACATCAAAGGTCAATAAAGTAGCATGATCTAAAGGGCTAGAAGGATAATTGTAACAAGTCCAAGAGAGACTGGGCATCCAATCAAAAGAATTGACTCGACTAAATAAATGCAAGTCATGTTTGCCTTCTTTTAGCTCTGAAATAAGTGTTTTTCCTAGAAATGATGTCGCTCCAATAATAGCAATCTTCATTGATGAATAGTCTAAATTGTGATTAAAATAGAGGTTGTTCCTCTTGCGAAGTTGAAAGTTTTTTTATAGATAATAAAGTTCTACTAGGAATATTTTTATAAATTCTTGTCTTGAAAAATAAAATCTTACTTTTGTTGATGATTTTTCCTTGGATTTTGATTTAGGTTTTCTAAGAAAAGAATCAAATGGGATTTCGTAATGGTCAAGTTATTTTTTTAACCTTATTTAGTTTCCCCAAATTTTTAAAAAAGTTTTTTAGATTAAGATAAAATAGTCAAAAATGTATCAGCAGCTTGTAAGTAAAGAAAATAAAATAGCCGTTATTGGATTGGGATATGTTGGGTTACCTATCGCATTGGCATTTGCTAAAAAAGTATCTGTTATTGGTTTTGATATCAACGCAGAACGTGTGGAGATGATGAAACAAAACATAGATCCTTCTAAAGAACTAGAGTCAAATGCTTTTGATGGTTGTGACATCGAATTTACAGCAAACATTGAAGATTTAAAAACGGCGAATTTCTTTGTTGTTGCAGTACCAACACCCATTGATGCTTCTAGAACGCCTAACTTAAAACCTCTATTAGGGGCTTCTAATACAGTTGGGCAAGTTTTAAAAAAGGGAGATTATGTTGTCTTTGAATCTACGGTATATCCTGGTTGTACAGAAGAAGATTGCTTGCCTATTTTAGAAAAATTATCGGGCTTGAAATTGGGAGAAGACTTTAAAATTGGTTACTCGCCAGAACGAATCAATCCAGGAGATAAAGAACGTACGATTGAAAAAATTGTAAAAGTAGTTGCTGGAAGTGATGCCGTATCTTTGGAGGAGATTGCCAAAGTATATGAACTGATTATTGAGGCAGGAGTACACAGAGCAACTAGCATTAAAGTCGCTGAAGCTGCCAAAGTAATCGAAAATACACAACGAGATCTCAATATTGCTTTGATGAATGAACTGTCTATTATTTTTGATAAAATGGATATTCCAACAATGGACGTTCTAAAGGCAGCAGGAACTAAGTGGAATTTCTTGAAATTCTATCCAGGTTTAGTTGGTGGGCATTGTATTGGAGTTGATCCTTACTACTTGACCTATAAAGCTCAAAAATTAGGTTACAACCCACAAGTAATCCTTAGTGGTCGCCGTATTAATGATAATATGTCTCAACATGTGGCTACAAAATTAGTTCAGTTATTACTACAAGAAGGAAAAACGTTAAATACCGCAAACATCCTAGTAATGGGGGTTACCTTCAAAGAAAACGTGTCGGATATCCGAAACTCTAAAGTAGCAGATGTTGTTACTGCCCTAAAAGATTTTTCTGTTAATGTAGATGTTGTCGATCCACATGCCGCATCAGAGGAAGTAGCACAGGAATATGGTTTTCCATTAATAGAGGCACCCAACAAAAAATACGAAGCAATTATTGTTGCTGTTGCACATGATGAATACAAAGAATTAGGAGCGGACTATTTTAAATCAATTAGTATAGATCAACCCATTCTAGTAGATTTAAAAAACTTATATTCAAAAGAGATAACTGAAGGTTTCATTGTTTGGGGTTTGTAAAACTCTCCAACCTAGAAGAATAGAACTAACTTTCTTTTTGCAAATCTGTTTAATATAGAGTATCTTTATTCTATAAATAAATCTATCGTTCAAACTCTTCATTTTATCATAAGATGAAGAGTTTGAACTATATGTGTTATAACACATAAAATAAAACGAATTCCTAGAAGTAAAACAATTGATTTGTTGGACAGCAAAGATAGAAAACTTGTGACTCCTCATCCAAGAAATAGGCTCTATAATCGTAATTTATGCGAAATAGAGGTTGGTCAACAAACTATTAAAAAAAAGCATATGAAATTAACTACTTGGTTCTGTTTGGTATCTTTTCTACTCCTCTCTTATTTTGTTCAAGCACAGCCTAATGTAAATTTAGGGACAGACACGACAGTTTGTGGCAATAGTCTAACCTTAGATGCGGGAAATACAGGTGCAGCATTCATTTGGAGTACGGGAGCAACGACACAAACGATAACAGCCACAACTTCTAGTATTTATTGGGTAGATGTAACGGATTTGTCTGGAACAACTCGGGATAGTATTGAAGTGATTCTAATTCTTCAGCCAACTTATATTAATCAACCAAATGATACCACACTTTGTGTTGGGCTACACCAACTGAATGCCAGTAGTTCTACAGGGGTACTTGAATGGACAGACCGTTTGGGGAATGTTTTGGGTTATGGAGATTCTATTTTGTATGATCTACAAGATACCAGTGTTGTTTATTATCAAGCTAGGCAATATGAACCAAGTGGACTTGCAGTAGGATTACCAAGTGCGACGACACCAACAGGTTTTCTGAATTTAGATCGAGGAATCCGATTCAATGTAATAGAACCTATCATATTGAATAGTGTCCATGTAAATGTTGATAATGCTGGATTTACAGGCTTAATTTATTTGACAAATAGTTTAGGAGATACGATCGCAAGACAGTCGGTCGCTCCAGGTCAAGTAGGGATAAGTAGAGTAGCCTTGAATTTTACAATACCAGTAGGAGGGAATTATATACTAGGGATGATAGATATAGTAGGAGGAAATGCACAATTTAATAATCCTATTCCCAATTGGAATGTATATAGTTATCCATTTTTAGAATTAATAGGAGGAGTACCTTTTTCTACGGTATATGCCTATCTGTACGACTGGGAGGTTTCCAATTTAGGAAGTTGTGCTTCAGATTTAGATTCTGTATTGTTGAATAGTTTGATTACTCCAGTAGTAGATTTGCCTATAGATACAATTGAGTGTAATGATACACTAGTTTTAGATGTATTCAATGTTGGGGCTACATATAACTGGGGAAATACGGGTATTACAACAAGTAGTATAACCATCACACAAGAAGGACAATATAAAGTAACTGCTTCTATAGGAACCTGTATAGATTCAGATTCTATTGACGTATATCTTACTCCAATTCCTACCATAACTTTAATATCTATGGATACTTCTACTTGTGTGGGAGAAATTCCAAGGATAGCGACAGGGGCTGATATTATTAAATGGTACACAGAGCCTATAGGAGGAAGTCTTTTAGGAGATGGTAGTCCATTTATGTATGATGCACAAGTGTCAGACACAATATGGTGTGCTGGGCAAAATTTTTCAAATAAAATATATGTACAAGGTTTAGTTGATACTTTTGTAGCAGCAAGATCGAGGTACGATTACCCTCTATCAGTAAGAGGTCTTTTATTTGATGTGCAAGATGCTATCTTATTAAAAGAGGTAACTATGTATATAGAACAAACCTCTTTTATTGGAACAATTGAGTTATGGGATAGAAATGATGTAGTCCTTTATAGTCAACCAATTGTATTGACCAATGTAGGAGGAAACATAGTACCATTAGGATTCGAAATTCCAGCAGGAGTAGATTACAAATTGATGTTGACAGATTATAATATTATTCCTGTTTTAACAGAAGTACCCTATACAGGGTTTCCTATTGTTGGCGACTATGTAACGATAAAATCAGGAACACCATTTTCTGTAGTTTATCAATATTTTTATAACTGGAATGTACAGACCTTGAGTTGCCCAACAGAACGTTTACCAAGTGTAGTAGAGGTTCTGCCAACACCTAATATTGACTTCCCTACAGATAGTGTCATTTGTGGCGATACCTTAATTTTAGATGCCAGTGGATTAGGAGTACAAACTTATTTATGGAGTACAGGGGAAACAACTCCTTCTATTATTTTAGATAGTTCAACAACTATTTCTTTAGTCGGAACCATTGGGATCTGTAGCGATGAGGATAGTATGAATGTATTTATAGTAGAACCTCCAAGTCTTATTATTCCACCAAATGATACAACAGTCTGCCAAGGAAATATTACATTCTATACCTCTGGAAATGCAGCCTACTATGCTTGGTATAATTCAGAGACTAGTGCGACACCATTTTCTTTAGGAGATTCTATACTTGTTAATTTACAAGACACAACTACTTTATGGGTAGAAGGTATTGGTTTTTTACCTAAAACAACACCAGTAGGAGAACAGTACAATCCAAATTCAAATCTTAATGTATGGGCAAGCCCTCAAAGTAGTAACTATCCTCGTGGAATGACATTTAATGTCAATTCGCCTATTTTATTAAATTCTGTTGCAATCTATGTGGATACGATAACCACGGCAACCTTAATAATTTATAAAACAGGCTTTCCTTATTATACGCAACAATTAAACTTGGCAAATGTTGGAGAAAATATTGTGCAGATTGATACATTGTTAGAAGGAGGTAGTTACTCTATAGAACTAAGTAATCAATCAGCGGGAAAAATTCTATTTCTTTCTCCTTATACAAACTTAGCGCAGCTAAATGCAAATGTACCAGAAATTACGTTTACAGGATCTATTCCTACAGCCTCTCGGTATGTGTATTTTTTCAACTGGAAAATATCAACTCCATCTTGTGCTACAGATCGTTTGTCTTTTGATATCAACGTAGCTCCTTCGCCTCAGATTACATTGGTAGCAGACACTGCAACTTGTACCTTAGCGAGTATTAATTTAGATCCTATTTTGAATAATAACCCTGCTTATACATACGCATGGAGTGATCTAAGTACAGACGATACTTTATCGGTGAGTACTTCTGGTTATTACAAAGTTACCGTGACCAATGATGGTGTTTGTTCTTCAACACAAGATATTTACGTACAATTTTTATCTACACCCAATGACCCTAATGTAAATGACTTTGATATTTGTGCCCCTCAAAACATAGATATTTTGGTTCCTGTGAGTGATGGAATTGTTGTTTGGTATGACTCTAGTGATTTAAACACGATTAATTACTTGACTGCGCCATATAATGTATACATAGGAGATACAACAGATTTTTGGATAGATGTAGCTCCTAAAGCAACAACTCGTATTGGTAAGCAATTGTATAATAATCCAAATGAATCGAATGCTTATTTGAATTTTATTATTCCAAATCAGTTTGATGTGCATGAATATGCTGTCTTAGATTCTGTCGCGATTTATGTAGAAACAGTGCCAGCTAATATTAGTATTACCTTGATGGATTCTCTAGGAAGTACAATAAATACAGTGAATTATACGGTGACAAAAGCTAAAGAAAAAGTATTTATACCCTTAGATTTCTTAGTTCCTCCAGGAGAGGATTATCAATTAAGTTTCTCTAGTATTAATAGCTTGTTTTTAGTAGATAGAACGCCAATTGGAGCGCCTTCTTCGAGTGCTAATATTGCTACCTTAACAGGAACTATATTTGGCGATTATAGCTATTTCTTTGATTGGCACTTTAGTTATGCTTACCCTGATTGTCATTCCAATGGAGATACGTTTACCGTTAATGTTACAATACCTGTAGATATACCAGACTCTATATATACTTGCGATTCAATTACTATTGATGCTACACATCCGAATATTACTGCTTATAACTGGAGTAATGGCTTGACAACAGGTATTGCTACTTTTTCTAATCCAGGAACTTATGTTTTGACAATAACAGATGGAGCAACTTGTACGATTACAGATACGGTAACAATTACACAGCCAGTGCCTGTTGGATTACCACTTGGGAACGCTGCTTGTGATTTTCAATTATCAACAAATTACAATTTAAATAATGCTTCTTTCTCTTGGAATACTGGTGATTCTACAGACATTATTACCATTCCAAGTACGGGGATTTATGCTGTTACAGTGACGACAAACGAAGGATGTGTATTGGTAGATACGGCATTTATATCACAAATAGTAAGTCCTCCAATTCCGAACTTAGGCAACTTTGTGAGTGCTTGTTATATGGATACCTTAGATGCTGGATATGCTGGGCAAGGAATGACTTATTTATGGAATACAGGAGCTATTTCACGAGAAATAATAGTGAATACGTCAGGCGTTTATTCCGTTACAGTAACACATCCATTGGGATGTGCAGGCTCAGACTTTGTTTCTATAACGATTGATACAGCACCCCAAGCGGCCTTTACCATTACGAAAAGTGGTCGTACAGTATTGATGAATAATTTGTCTACAGGAACTAATCAAGCAGCAGATTATCTCTGGGAAATGGGAGATGGGACCACCTATCAAATTCCAAATCCATTTCATACTTATGTAGACTCAGGTTGTTATATTATTCGCTTGACAGTGACCGATGCTTGTGGTTCAGACATGGATACATTACGAGTGCCTGTCGATGTACCTGATAGTATTTGTACTATAGCAGTAAATGCTATTCCTTCTCAATTGGAAGGGATTAGTTTGAGTGTTGTGCCCAATCCCAATACTGGAACATTCCAATTACAATTGTCAGAACATTTAAAAGCTCAAACAGCTATACAATTGTACGATATAAACGGACGAGTAGTTCACGAACAAGAACTTCCTTTGTCGTCTCAAACGAATTGGGAAATTAATACAAAAAATCTTCCAACAGGTGTTTATTTCTTGCGATTGCTGAATAATAAACAAAGTCAAACGCATCGAGTGCTTATTCTTAAAGAGTAAGTAAAATTTAGAATAGCATTAAAAAGCTGTAATGTATCTTTAGCATTACAGCTTTTTCTATCTTTAGGCTTATTTGATTTACCCAACTATCTATCAATACTCCGTTGAGAAATCGTATTTATTTGATTATTAGCAACATGATTTTTTAATTGTAAGAATATTAATATGTTGATAGTCAAATGAATACAAGGTGGTTTTTTTATGTTTTTTATTAAAAAACTAAAAAAACCACGGAGTATTAATCTATAGAAGTATAGTTAAAAATTAGCTTATGTAGTAGTAGTTTAGTTGCTTTATCTACAACTTATTGAAGTACTAGAAAATTACCAATTCATACATGGAAATTCAGACAAAAAAAATCCAATTCGCAATTGTAGGGGCAGGACATATTGGCAAACGCCATGCTGCTATGATTGAGAATAATCCAGAGGCAGAGTTAGTGGCATTTTGTGATATAGAAGCACCTGATTTGTTAGGACTTGAGGCTTTTGAAGTGCCTTTTTTCTCTTCTATCGAAGCGTTGTTAGCCTCAGATTTAGACATTGATGTGGTTTGTATTTGTACTCCCAATGGTCTTCATGCCGAACAGGCTATTTTAGCTTTAAATACTCAGAAACACGTCGTTTGCGAAAAGCCAATGGGCTTGACCAAGAAAGCTTGTGAAGCAGTGATCTTTAAATCTTTGCAGGTTAATCGTCATGTCTTTTGTGTGATGCAGAACCGTTATTCTCCACCTTCGATTTGGGTCAAGGAAATGATAAGAGAACAGCGCTTAGGAGAAATTTTTATGGTGCAAATAAATTGCTACTGGAATCGAGACGATCGTTATTATTATAAAAATGGCAAAAAACACGCTTGGAAAGGCCGCCTAGATTCTGATGGAGGACCTCTGTTTACCCAATTTTCGCACTTTGTAGATATACTTTATTGGCTGTTTGGAGATATTAAAAATATACAAGCTACCTTTCACAATTTTGCACACGAGCATTCTACTGAATTTGAAGATTCGGGAGTGGTACAGTTTGATTTTGAGAAAGAAGGGATGGGCTGTATTAATTATTCTACTGCAGTATACGATAAAAATCTAGAAAGCAGTTTGACAATTATAGGCAGCCAAGGTGCTCTTAAAATTGGTGGTCAATACATGAATGAGGTGGAATATTGCCACATAAAAAATTATACGATGCCTACTTTAGCGACTTCTAATCCTGCCAACGATTATGGAGCGTACAAAGGCTCTGCTGCTAATCATGGGTATGTGATTCAGAATGTTATAGACGTTCTAAAAGAAAGAAAACCAATTACTACCAATGCCTTGGAAGGATTGAAAGTGGTTGAAATAATTGAAAATATCTATAAGCTTAAAAACTTAAATCAATGAGTTATTACGCACACGAATCAGCAGTGATCGACGAAGGCTGTACGATTGGTGCAGGAACCAAAATTTGGCACTTTAGCCATATTATGACCCATAGCCTTATTGGAGAAGGTTGTAATATTGGACAGAATGTAGTGGTGTCTCCTAAAGTGAAATTAGGGAATAATGTCAAAGTTCAGAATAATGTATCTATTTACACTGGTGTTATTTGCGAAGACGATGTTTTTTTGGGACCCTCTATGGTATTTACGAATGTAATCAACCCTAGATCTGCCATCGTAAGAAGAGGTCAATATAGTACCACTGTAGTGAAAAAAGGGGCTTCAATTGGAGCGAATGCCACTATTATTTGTGGAAATACAATTGGTAGTTATGCCTTGATTGGTGCAGGTGCAGTGGTCACGAAAGACATTCTTCCTTATGCTTTGGTGGTTGGGAACCCCTCCAAACAAATTGGATGGGTTAGTGAATATGGACATCGTTTGGATTTTGATGAAAAAGGAAAAGCTATTTGCTCAGAAAGCCAGCAAGTATACCAGTTACAAGCCAATTCGGTGACTAGAATCAAATAGATAATGAATATTGCAGGAAATATATGGAAATTGTATGTGATCAAAACCTCAAAATGGTTCATGGTTTATATGCCTATTGTTGTTTTGTTTATACAATCTAATGGTCTGGATCTAAGAGAGGTTATGTTGGTAAATGCCATCTATTCTATTTCCGTTGCTTTTTTTGAAATTCCTTCAGGTTATTTTTCGGATCGTTTGGGACGTAAAAATTCTATTGTATTAGGAACATTATTTATAACCGCACAATTTGGAGCTTATAGCTTGTCCTATGATTTTTGGAGTTTGGGATTGGGAGCTGTTATTGGAGGTTTGGGAGCGAGCTTTATATCAGGAACAGATTCCGCTTTATTGTACGACTCTTTATGTATTTTGGATCGGAAAGGAGATTATCTCAAATGGGAGGGGAGAACCTATGCTATCGGTACATTTTCAGAAGCAGTGGCAGCAATTATTGGTGGTTGGCTTGCTTATACTTATACTTTGCGTTATCCTATGTATGTGCAAGTTGGAATTAGTTTTGTTGGTGTATTAACAGCGTTAACCTTAGTGGAACCTCCCATACAGAAAGAACATAATAGGGGCAACTGGGAACAAATGCGCTACATCTTGCGACACACCTTTTTAGAGAACAAGAAATTACGCTATCTTATTCTTTTAACCTCTATTTCGGGTTTGGCTTCTTTACTCTTGGCGTGGTTTGCGCAGCCGTATTTTGATTATAAAAATATAGAAGAAAACAAAATTGGCTATTTGTGGGCAGCTTTGAATATAACAGTTGCTTTTTTTGCTTTGAATGCCCATCACAGTAGCAAAATTTTTACTTCCAAACAATTAATATTTGTCATCTTATTTGGGTTTGGAATTGGTTATACTGTATTAGGTTGGTATGGAGGGACTTTTTTAACTGTAGGTCTAGCGGCTATGTTTGTAATGTATGCTTTGAGAGGCTTGGCAACGCCTACTTTTTTGAATTTAATCAATCAACATGCACCATCTGATATGCGAGCTACTGTTTTGTCTATTAAAGGGTTTACGATACGAATTTCATACGCTTTATTTGCGCCTGTTTTGGGTTGGATAGCAGATGTTTATTCCATTCAAGAGACCTTTTTATTAATGGGTGGGGTAATTGGACTGGCAACAATTGTAGCAATTGGATTTTATTCTTTAATATTGCAAGAATAAGCTATAAACCTCTATGAAACTTCGTTATTAAATTCCAAAAATTTAAAAATATGCAACGTATTTTATTGATTTTAACAGGTTTGTTTCTCCTGCAAATCACTCAATTATCAGCAAAACCGTGGTCAGACTATTTTTTTATTGATGACATTAAAGCTCGTTTTTATGTTGAGAAATACAAGCATATTGCAGTAGCAGAAATGGATCGTACAGGGATTCCAGCTAGTATCAAAATGGCACAAGGGATTTTAGAATCTGGAGTAGGGGAGAGCGAATTGGCAAATGTAGCGAACAATCATTTTGGAATTAAATGTGGAGGAGAAGTTTGGCAAGGAGATAGCCATTATGTTTGGGATGATGAGGTAGTGAAGTCTTGCTTTAGGGTCTACGGAAGTGCGGAAGAATCTTATATCGCTCATAGTGAGTTTTTATTAAATCCTAAGAAAGCCTTTCGATATGGTGTTTTATTTGAACTAGAAAAACACGATTATAAAGGATGGGCAAAAGGTTTGCAAAAATCGGGTTATGCTACTTCTAAGACCTATTCCAAAAACTTAATTTCGATCATTGAACGATTGGAACTGTATAAATTAGACTACCTAACCGTAGAAGTCTTGGCATTGACCGAAGATGAATTAGCAAATATCTTTCCCAAAACAGGTCCAGAAGTAGATTTAAATGCAGAGGATACTACGACCACAAAAACACGGATTCAAGATCCATTTAGTTCCGTATCCGATAGCGTGGATATAGTGTTAACATTATATCAATTCCAAGTAAATGGAATTGACGCAGTATATGTACAACCTAATGATGATTTAAACAGTATTGCAGATCGTTATCGCAAAAAAGCTAAAAGATTATACTGTTATAATGAGTTAAAAGGAAGAGAATTAAAGGTAGGGCAGTATATTTTCCTAGACAAGAAACGCAATTGTTACGAACATTCTAGTACTCAAAAATCGAGTAATGTACATATTGTGAATAGGGGACAAACGATGTATGACATTGCTCAGTTATATGGGATTAAATTTAAGAAATTATTAAAATACAACAAAGTATACCGTCATCAAGCTCCAAAGCCAGGGGTGCAAGTTTTTCTTAAAAAACAAAAACGATAAGATTTGAAAATGAATTCCATCTTCAAATTTGTTTTTTTACTGACAAGAGATTTTCCGAAATGCCATATTTAGAGAGTTGAGAGAGCCTAAGTGCTGTCTTTATAAGCGTTTTCGTCTAAAAAAATTGGTCATTAATACAGCACAGTCCTCTGCCAAAATACCCGAAGTGACTTTTGTTTTGGGATGTAATGCTTTGGGAGCGACTTTAGTGTAGCCTCTTTTGCTATCACTAGCTCCAATGATAAGCTCACTCAATTGTGACCAAGCTAATGCTCCTGCACACATCACACAGGGTTCTAAGGTAACATACAAACTACATTTTTGTAGATATTTGTTGTCTAAATACTTGCTAGCAGCAGAAATCGCCAATATTTCAGCATGAGCAGTTACATCTGTTAAGTGTTCGGTCCAATTATGTGCCCGTGCAATGATCTGTTGGTTGCAAACCACAACAGCCCCAACAGGTATTTCGTCGAGTAGTGCTGCCTTTTCAGCTTCTTTTAACGCTTCTTTCATATAATATTCGTGCGAGAAAACAGAAAACATCGTATCTTGGTTTTTATTTAGAGATAAATTAAAATTATCACAATTCAATAACTTTTGTATAACGTTAAATATACAGGAATTTTGAATTAATCTTTTTAGATTAATGTAGTTGTTTTAAGTTATTAAAACATTCAGTTATTTTCTAGACTAAAAATCTATGTAACAAGTCTCTGAATACTTGTTATAATCTTCCATCAATTCTATATCATTTATGCATAAGCAAATTCTTTTTTTATTTTTTTTATTGATAACAATCAATGCAAACGCTCAAGACAATAACGAATGGTCTTTAGAGAAATGTATTAATTATGCGATTCAAAATAGTTTGCAAGTTCAGCAGGCAAGTTTGAACCAAAGTCAAGCACAGTTAACCAAGAAGCAAGCCATCTGGGCACAGGCACCAAATGTTAGTGCCAGTTATCGGAATGGGCTGAATATAGGTAACTCGGTTAATCCTACGAATAACGAACTTATTACGGTACCCAACTTTACTTCTGGTCCTTCTCTTAATATAAATGGGGTGATTTTTCAAGGCTTACAGGTTAGAAATACTATTAAACAGAGCAAAGTAGATTTAGAGGCAGCTCAAAAAGATGTCGAACAGGCGAAAAATGACGTGGCACTTTCTGTAGCGCAGGCTTATTTATCTATCTTATTGGGAGAAGAGAGCAAAGGAGTCTTCCAAGAACAAGCAAAGGTAACCAAAGCTCAATACGATCAAACGATTAAGCTAATAGAGGGAGGTGTTTTGGCTGAAAATAGCAAATATGATTTAGAGGCTCAAATGGCACGAGATGAAGAAAACATTGTGATTGCACAGAACAACATAGACTTAGCTTATGTTAATCTAAAGGTCTTGATGAATATTGATGTGGCTAAGGAAATTGCTATTCAAATAGTTGGAGATCTGGAAGTAGATGAAACCTTGGAAGAATCAAGCTTGGAAGAAATATACAAAGAAGCAATGGTTAATCAGCCTAATATCCTTGCCGCAAAATTACGAGAAAAAAGTGCTGAATTGGGTGTGAGAATTGCCAAAGGTGCTTTGTGGCCTACGGTATCCTATTATGGAGGTCTTGGTAGTAATTATTCTACAGCTTTTAAAGATCCACGTACAGGAGATGATATACCCTACTTTACACAACTAGGTATAACCGCTTCTGCCAATGTGGGCATAAATATTTCAGTGCCAATTTTTAATGGTCTGAGAACTAGAATTGGCATCCAACGAGCAGAATTAGGAATAAAGGTCGCAGAATTAGGAACTACTCAATTAGAAGCTACTTTGAAGTCTAGTATAGAACGTGCTTTAGTGGATGTTAGAGCAGCAAAAAAACGCTTGGCAGTTTCTAGGAAAAGTGTCGTGGCAACTCGTTTATCGGTAGAAAATACGCGCAAACGATATGATTTAGGGGTAGTGAACTCTTTTGAATTAACAAGTGTTCAAAATACATTGATTGCTACAGAGTCTAGTGTCCTTCAAGCAAAATATGACTATCTTTTTAAATTAAAGATTTTAGATTATTATAGAGGACGCCCAATTACAATTAAATAACTCTTGTTGCAAGATCTGTAAATAAAAAATTCAAAAGGCACTTATTTCTTATAAAAAACAATGGCAGCGAAACGAAAAAGCAGAAAGGGATGGTATTTTCTATTAATATTGGTTGTTGTAATCGCAGCAGGTAGTTATTATAGAATGATAAATAAAAAAGATGACGTAGAAAAAGTAGCGGTTGAAGCTGCTGAAAAACGAACTATCATCGAAACAGTTTATTCTAGTGGGAAGCTTTTTCCTGCAACAGAATTAGAAATTACTTCTAATATATCTGGAACAATCATTGAATTGTATGTAGAAGAAGGAGATTTGGTCAAAAAAGGACAGATCTTAGCAAAGGTTGATCCAGAAGCTTTGGTCTCTATAGTAGAACGTGCAGAAGCGGCTACAGATGGTTCTAAGGCGCAATTGGCATCTGTCCGAGCGCAGAAAAAACAATTGGAAGCTCAATTTGAAAATACGCGAATTATTTATGAACGCAACAAGGAGTTGTATGGAGAAGGAGTAATTTCCAAAGCAGAATTTGAAGCAGCTGAAGCTACATACAATACTTCCAAGGCAAATATAGAGGCAGCTGTTCAAAATATCTTGGCAGCTGAATTTTCTGTAAAAAGTGCTGAAGCAACGGTAAAGGAGCAAAAGAAAAACCTATCGCAAACCCGAATTTATGCGCCTATTAGTGGGGTTGTTTCTACTCTGTACAAAAAACAAGGGGAACAAGTCGTTGGAACAGCGCAAATGGCTGGAACTCCTATTCTGAAAATTGCTAATTTAAAAACAGTAGAAGTACGTGTTGATGTCAATGAAAGAGATATTTTGACTACCTCAATTGGAGATAGTGCAGAAATTGAACTAGATGCTTATCCTGATCGTACGTTTTTGGGTTTGGTAACAAAAATTGCTAATACAGCAACAGGATTGAGTTCTATTACGACACAACTAACATCAGATCAAGTTACGAATTTTGAGGTAGCTATCTTAATGCTCGAAGATTCTTATAAAGATTTGGATACTCAATCAGAACGTTCTCCATTTAGAGCGGGCTTGTCTGCTTCGGCAGAAATCAGAACCAACACTGCAACCAATATTCTATCTGTTCCTGTTGCTGCAGTGACAGCAAGAGAAGATGATGATGACGTTGTTCCAAGTAAAACAAAGGGGAAAGAAGCAAAAAAAATTAAAGAATATGTTTTTGTTCAAGTAGGGGATTCAGTTACTATGCGTCAAGTGACTACGGGAATTCAAAATGATAATTTCATAGAAATTAGATCGGGACTAAAGGTTGGCGAACTATTGGTCAAAGCACCTTATGATGCGATTTCTAAAACATTGGAAGATGGAACGAAGATAGAAGTAGTGGAAGAGAAAGAATTGTACAAGAAAGTAGCTAAATAGTAGGATTGTTTGGCAAGCTAGGTTGTTCTAAAGCAGAGAAGTTAAGATGGAGAGTTTTTTAAGTAAAAGAGCTTTTCTACGAACAGATACTGCAATAGAATCTCCATTGTTCAAGATTAGTGCTCCTCCTCTGCCTCTAATATATTTTGTAATATATTGTATATTGACAAGATATTTGTTGTGTGGTCGGACAAAGTTCATTCCGTCTAAGATGCGCTCAAAAAATAGTAGCGATTTGGATGCAATAATAATAGTATCATCTTTTAAGTGAAACTCTGTATAATTGGTATCTGCCTTACAATAAACAAGGTCAGAAATATTGATAAATATGAGCTCTTTTTGAGTTGGAATACCCAAACGTGTTCGCTCTTTTCCAAATAAATCTTTTAAGATTGAAACGTGTTCATTCAGTTTATATTCTTTGATGTCAGTGGTTTTGAGACGCTCAATTACTTGTCGCAAGGCTTCTGGATTGATGGGTTTTAATAAATAATGTATGGCAGCATAGTCAAATGCTTGCAGAGCATACTGATTGTGTGCAGTTACAAAAACAACTTTAAAATTATACTCTTGCAACTGTTCCAACAAATTAAAGCTAATTCCATCACTTAGTTGTATGTCCAAAAAGACAAGTGTTGGTTTGTGTTGTTCGATTAGTATTTTAGCTTTTTGAATAGAAGGAGCACTAGCAACAATCTTTAATTCTGGACAAAAATGCTTAATCATATTTTCTAATGCAATTCTCGAAAAATATTCGTCCTCAACGATGATTGTTTTCATAAATGGTATATTTTGTTTAGTAATGGAGAATCATTTTAATTAGTTTCTTCTCCCTCCAAATGAATTGGAGACTCTTATAGTTGAAAATTTACAACTATATACGCTGATTATTCTTTTCAGTTAGGATAGATTTCTTTGAGGTGGAGTATGAAATCTAAAAACATGAATGTAGTAAAAATACAGAACTAAGTGTGTGGTACATCAATAATTAAGCAGGATTTAGAAACAGTCAAAAGCTAGCTCTAATTTTAATTTTTACAAAAAACGTCGTGCAGAGTATATATTCTAAATATAATTAAATTTAGGCAATAAAATTTGAACATTTGTTCCACAAGGGTTTCCTTTTTCATCCAATAAATCTTCAATAGAAAAGTCAAGGTTTAAGTGGTACGTTTTATTAATAATAGCAACTCGTTCTCGAACATTATCTATCCCTAAAGAAGTTTTAGAACTCATATTTATCCATTCAGAATGCCTAGCCATAGATGCCTTTCGTCCTATCCCTGTATCGTGAATAGTAATTTTTAGTGCTGCTGGAGTAATGTTTTCTATGAGAACAGTAATTTGACCGCCTTCTTGTGGTCCCAACCCATGGATAATGGCATTTTCTATAAAGGGTTGAATAAGCATTGGTGGAATATAAAATGAATTTAATGCAATCTCTTCTTTAATATGAATCTGTATTGAATAAGCTGCTCCTAGCCTCATTTTTTCCAACTTAATATAAGCTTGAAGCATATCAAGCTCCTTATTTAAGGGTAAAAAACTGTGTTTAGAGTTTTCTAAAATATCTCTAACTAATTTTGAAAAATCAGATAGATACATCGTAGATGCCCATAAATCTTGCATTGTAATATGTCCCAATATAGAATTGAGTGTGTTGAATAAAAAATGTGGATTCATTTGTGTTCTCAATAATTTGAGTTGAGATTCTACCAAGGCTTTTTTTAGTTCTGCTCGTCGTTTGATAACGAGAATAAACACTAATGCAATGCCACTAATTCCCAATATACTTATTATATAAATGAGGATATAGAAATAAACAGTGTCTACAAAATACTTTTGAATATTAATGTCTAACTGTTGGATGTTTGGTGCTTTTTTATTTTGTTCCTCTTGTGTTGTTAACAAAAAAGTATAATTGCCAGGTTTTAATAGAGAGTAAGTGATTGAATATTCTTGCGTTGATTGCCAGATAGTGTCTAGGTTGTTTTCTGATAATAAAGCATAGCGAAAAATGGTTGGTCGTTCTTTTGAAAAATTGATACTCGTAAAATTAATCTGAATGGTATTCTCTGCTCGTTGAAGGGATAATTTTTGCTCGTAGACAGATTCTTGGCGACCATTAATTTGCACCCCAGTAATTGAAATAGATGTTCTTTTGGCATTCAATTTCTTAATGTGTTTAGAGAAAGACAATAAAACTCCATCACCAACCGCCAAAATACTATCTCCCAACCATTCTAAGTCGTCTATATGGATGCCAATCAAATAAGAACTCACTTCTGTCGTAGCATTATGTGGAGAGAAAATAACCTTATTGAGACCATTATTGGTTCCAATCCAAGCAGTGGTATCGTTTTCTAACAAAAGACTTAAAACACTATTTGAGTTTAATTTTTGCTGCAAATCAATGGAAATAGTTGGCTGATTAGGACTGAGGATAAACAAACCATTTCGTTCAGTGCCAACAAAAACACTTTTTTCTTTTTCTCCTTCTATGTGTTTGACTTTTAAGTTGTTTGTTGGTAGTGAAACGGTGTCAAAGGAGTGCGTTTTATAGTCGTATTCTATAATGCCATCAAACATTCCTAACCAAATTTTGGATGGTGCTACAAGACTAGTCGTATATGTCCAAGCATCATAACCTAGTGTTTGACTATTGGTGACCAAAGCTCGGTTTTTGTCCAAAATAACAAAGCCTTTAGCAGTACTAATGATGAGTAAACTATCGTGGATGGACTGAATAGATTTACTTCTTCCTCGTACAATCTTTCTGACTTCTAGATTTGTTAGCGTTTCTTGTGTCTTGTCAAATAAGGTCAAATCATTAATGATAACCTTTTTGTTCCAGACCAAAAAACGATTGGGACTATTAACACTTTTGTAGCGATCATCTATTGATAAGAGCAATTTTAGAGTCGACATTGTTGGCGATTTATAATAGACTTTATCTTTGGTTCTTAAATACAAAGTTCCTTGATCTACATGAATGGCAATGACAACTTCCTCTTTTTGCGGAAATTTGTGCTTCCTTATTTCTATTGAAGAGCTACTTAAGACACCGTTCTTATTTGTAGAAAATAGATAATTACCGTTGGAAAGTTTATAAATATCATTGATTTGGTATTGTGGCAAAAAAATGGTTGAGTTTTTTTTGTTAGGATATTGAATAAAACCATTAAAAGTTAGACCAAAATGGTTTTCTGCATCAATTTCTATGATCTTACGAATGACATTGGGGTAATGTTTTCGTTGATCTTTTAAGGAAAAAAACAAATTGTAACTTACAATACTATTTTTATTAATGCCTATAAAAATAGAATCTGTCTTGACCAAAGGTGCTGATAATTTTTGTTTTATTTGATTAAATAATTCCTCCTGCTCAGTGGTGAAAGTATGCTGCTTTAAGAAAGAGGTAATATCGGATGGGGATTCAAAGTGATATGGAATAAAGCTATCCTGTTTGATTTGAAAAATGTGAATTGTTGAATCATAACCAAACGAAAATTTTTGTAACCAGAGAGAACTATCTGGCGCAATAAACAAATCACTAATCCATCTATCTTTTATATTGGCAATCAAAGCCTTGTTCCAAAGAGGAATGACTAGGTCATTTTTATTATAATCATAATAAACCATTCCTGTTTGAGGGCTCGAAAACCAAACTCGACCTTTGGGAGCTTCAAAGATGC
>ENA-ORXM01001872-ORXM01001872.1-marine-metagenome-genome-assembly--contig:-NODE-1872-length-27025-cov-4.744322_pt1 | contig 27025 bp, 28 predicted proteins | sample MGYA00237867_ERZ511480 | MGnify/ENA primary metagenome ERZ511480 (study PRJEB26309, sample SAMN06266103) | marine metagenome | isolation source: Algal blade | place: United Kingdom:Sidmouth, United... | reverse complement strand
CGCGTACAGCGCCTTTTCGTAAGCGTCCCAAGACCCGCCGTAATCCGCAAATTCAAGCAACGGTGGGCAGGTCACTGACCATCTTCCTTGGGTCGCCATACGAGCAAATTGAACTTTCTCGAAGTCACGGAAGACGTGCGCGAGATGGCAGTATGTCCGAACCTCGCCTTGATACGATCTATGACCGCCACCTTTGCGCGACTTCCAGTAAGATTTCGGCTCTCGTAGGCGATGGCACCGATCAGCAGGTCGGCAATCTGAAGCAGCTCACTCTCGTGAGAGCGCACCTGCTGAACCCTTCTGACGACGGAACAGTCGAAGTCTCTTATGTCGTTGCAGAGAACCGTATGGAGCTGGCGGGTCTTATCCGCACCTCTGGTATCTTTGATATCGAGATAGATGTGATACGAGCTATTCGGCAATAGAAGCTGTCGAAGCATCAGATAATACATCTTGTAGTACCAGTCATCGTGGGACTGATCGAAAATCCGATGGTCGAGCACTGACTTGTCGGGAATGAGCACACCTCTGAAACGAAGGTCCGCCTCATTGGCAAACAAGTCTATCAGATCGCTGTAGAAGCTCTGTTTCGCTGGCGATATCTTGGTCCACTTCGTTTCGAATTCGGGGGCCAGGCCGTGCTTTCGCTTTAAGTCGCGAAATTTTCGTGACAGGTCTTTCGTCTTGTCAGCGTTGCAATAGACTGCGCCAAGGACCATGGAGCGAAAGCCGTCATTCTCCAGATGACAACTTTCATCGCAATAGACATTGATGATGGTATCGGGCAACGCGACCTGCTCTTACGGGCTAATTCGTGACGATGCTGGCTCGGATATACCGCTTTCGTTCGTCGTTCAAGCCAACCCATCCACGATCCGCCCCACGCCCGTCCGTACTGGGTCCACCGTCGGCAAGCCGAACCGGTCCTCGGTGTCCTTCAGAAAACGCTCGGCGGCGGCTTCGTCCAACGCCTTGGTATTCACGCAGATGCCGACGAACCGCGCATCCGGGTTGGTCAGGCGCGCATGGGGCAGGGTCATGTCCATGACGTCGCCCATGTCGGGGACGGGGTAATCGGGCAGGGCGCGCATGTGGGTGCGGGTGGGTTCGTGGCAGAGGACGAGGGCATCGGCCTGTGCGCCGTGGATCAGGCCCAGCGTCACGCCTGCATAGGCGGGGTGATAGAGCGATCCCTGCCCCTCCACCAGATCCCAGTGATCCGCGTCGTTGGCCGGGGCCAGCGTCTCGACCGCACCGGAGATGAAATCCGACACCACCGCATCGATGCTGACCCCCTCGCCGGTGATGAGGATGCCGGTCTGGCCCGTGGCGCGGAAATCGGCCTTCCAGCCCCGCGCGCGCATCTCCTTCTCGATGGCGAGCGCCGTATACATCTTGCCGCAGGAGCAATCGGTGCCGACGGGCAGCAGCCGCTTGCCGGGGCGTTTCGCGCCGCTGCCCACGGGATAGGTCTTGGTGGGGTGGCGGACGTCGTGCAGATCGCGGCCCAGCCGTTTCGCTGTTTCGGCCAGACGCGGCACATCGGCGAGCCGATTATGCAGGCCCGCCGCAAGGTCCATCCCCGCCTCCAGCGCCTCGACCAGCACGTCGATCCAGTCCTCGGCGATGAAGCCGCCCCGATTCGCGACCCCGACGACCAGCGTGCGGGCGCCCTTCTCCATCGATTCGGCGATGGACATGTCGGGAATGCCCAGATCGGCGGCACAGCCGGGCAGGCGCATCTGGCCCACGGCGTTCTCGGGCCGCCAGTCGCGGATGCCCTGCGCGACCTTGGCGGCCAGCGCATCCTTCGCGTCACCCAGGAACAGAAGGTACGGTGTCTTCAGCATGGTCGGTTCCCCCCGGAAAATTCCGGCGACAGGAGACACGGGAGTCCGGTTCGCGTCCAGCCCCTTTCGGTGGGCTTGACACGGCACCGTCGCCCTATGCACTCAGGGTTCCGTGAAATCGGCCCGACGGCCCTTGGATCGTCGGTTTTCAACGGGTCCATAAAAACCTTTTACGACACGTCATGACCGAAAGTTTCATGACTGATTTATTCTTTTAAATTAATCGGTTATTCATAAATCATCCATTGATCTCGACGCCGCGATGCGCTCACTTCCGTTTACCCAACGATGTAAATCAGGAGTGCTGTCGTCATGCCAATTTTCAAGAGAACGACTCTCAGATCGTCCCTGCTTGCGGGAGCGGGCTATCTCGCCCTGACCGTGGGCGCCGGCGTCGCCTATGCCGATGCGACCCCGGAGTGCAATGTGGGTGGGGGCACCAGCTCCACCGAATGCGGGGTCAATTCCGCCGCCGGAGGTAATTTCGCGACCGCCGTAGGTGACGGTGCCAATGCGGGCGGGCTGCGCTCCGTCGCGGTTGGTGCACAATCCACTGGTCCCAATACATTCAGCACCGCCGTGGGTAATCTCTCCGATGCCGTCGGATACGGCTCGACGACCATGGGGTACAACGCAGATACGACATCGGAAGGTGGCATCGCCATCGGGGGCGATTCCCCGGATGCCGGTATTCTGGGCGCACAGTCGAACGGCGTGGACGCCATCGCCATCGGGGTCGATTCGACAGCGAACGGCAACTCGACCACCGTCGTGGGCGGTGAAGCCATTGCCACCGGTCCCGGCGCGACGACCTTCGGCTGGCGTGCCGAATCCAACGCCGAACGCGCTACGGCGCTGGGCCACCTGGCCACCGCGCAGGGCGTCCGCTCTCTCGCGGTCGGTGAGAACGCAGACGCCCAGACCAATTTCGCCACCGCGATCGGCAATGAATCCATCGCCACCGGCATCGACGCCCTGGCGCTCGGCGATACGGCCCTTGCGACCGGTGATTCCACAACCGCCCTCGGCGGCGAGAGTATCGCCAGCACGCCGGGCGCGACCGCGCTGGGCTGGCAGGCACGGGCGACCGGAGCCATGGGCACCGCCGTCGGCCACCAGACGACCGCGTCGGGCACTCAGTCCTTTGCAGGCGGCGAGGATGCGTTCGCATCCGGCGCGAACGCCATTGCCATCGGCAACACGGCGCGGGCAGTCGGCGGTGATTCTGTCGCCATCGGCGGTAATCGCGACGGCATGACCGGGCGGGCAACGCTGGCGACCGGCCCGTCGAGCACCGCAATCGGCGGTCAGGCCCTTGCGAACGGCGTCGGCACGAGCGCCATCGGGTGGCGCGCTACGGCGACATCCGAGCGCGCCCAGGCCATCGGCCATCTCGCGAATGCGGCGGGTGTTCGCGCTCTCGCCGTCGGTGAAGCAGCCAGCGCCCTCAGCAACAACAGCACCGCCATCGGCAATCTGAGTTCGGCCAATGGCATCGACGCCCTTGCCGTCGGCGACTCGGCGGTCGCGCTGAATCGATCCACCACGGCCATCGGCGGCGAATCCCTCGCCAATACCCCCGGCGCGAGCGCCTTCGGCTGGCAGGCGCGGGCGACGGGTGCCCTTTCCACCGCCGTGGGCCACCAGTCCACTGCCTCGGGCGCGCAGTCCTTCGCGGGCGGCGAGGACTCCGTGGCGTCCGGCACCAATTCCATCGCCATCGGCAACACGGCGCAGGCCACGGGCGGCGATTCCATCGCCATCGGCGGCAATCGCGCCGGCATGGGTGGCCGGGCGACCGTGGCGACCGGCCCCTCGACCACCGTGGTCGGCGGTCAGGCCATCGCCAACGGTCCCGGCGCGACGACCTTCGGCTGGCGCGCGGAAGCCAATCAGGAACGCGCCACGGCGCTCGGCCACCTGGCCACTGCCAGGGGTGTCCGGTCGCTGGCCGTCGGTGAGAACGCCGATGCCCAGAGCCGTTTCTCCACGGCCATCGGTAACGAATCCATCGCGACTGGCATCGACGCCCTGTCGATCGGTGACAGCGCGATCTCCCGAGGTAACTCCACCACGGCAGTGGGCGGCGAGAGCTTCGCGAACCTTCCCGGCGCAACGGCATTCGGCTGGCGCTCCAATGCGGGCGCAGAGCGCGCCACGGCCCTCGGCCACCTCGCCAGAGCGACGGGCCTGCGGTCGGTCGCCGTCGGTGAAGCCGCCTTCTCGGGCGCCGAAGGCTCGATCGCCGTCGGTGACGCCTCCCGCGCTACCGGCCTGAACTCCGCCGCGTTCGGACGGGGTGCCAACGCCACGGCCGACAACCAGTACGTCTTCGGCAATACGGCGACGACGTACACGTTCACGGGTCTCGGCACTGCCGTCCCTGCGGGCGGACAGTACAACCTCGTCGTCGATGCGAACGGCAATCTGAGCGCGGTCGCGAGCAGCGGCGCTCCGGCTCCGTTCGTCGCGGAACCGCCCCTGGCCTTCGCCGACGGGACCGGCGCGGCCGATAACGGTACGGACTCCACTGCGGTTGGCGATGGCGCGATGGCGAACGGAACCGGCTCCGTGGCAGTCGGAGAGAATAGCGCTGCCACGGCCTCGAATGCCATTGCCGTCGGCAACAGGGCGCGGGCCGTTGGTGGTGATGCCCTCGCCATCGGCGGCAACCGGGACGGCATGGCCGGACAGACGACGCTCGCGACCGGTCCCTCGACCACTGCGGTCGGCGGGCAGGCCATCGCGAACGGCCCCGGTGCATCGGCCTTCGGGTGGCGCGCTGCGGCGACATCCGAGCGCGCCCAGGCCATCGGCCATCTCGCGAATGCGGCGGGTGTTCGCGCTCTCGCCGTCGGTGAAGCAGCCAGCGCCCTCAGCAACAACAGCACCGCCATCGGCAATCTGAGTTCGGCCAATGGCATCGACGCCCTTGCCGTCGGCGACTCGGCGGTCGCGCTGAATCGATCCACCACGGCCATCGGCGGCGAATCCCTCGCCAATACCCCCGGCGCGAGCGCCTTCGGCTGGCAGGCGCGGGCGACGGGTGCCCTTTCCACCGCCGTGGGCCACCAGTCCACTGCCTCGGGCGCGCAGTCCTTCGCGGGCGGCGAGGACTCCGTGGCGTCCGGCACCAATTCCATCGCCATCGGCAACACGGCGCAGGCCACGGGCGGCGATTCCATCGCCATCGGCGGCAATCGCGCCGGCATGGGTGGCCGGGCGACCGTGGCGACCGGCCCCTCGACCACCGTGGTCGGCGGTCAGGCCATCGCCAACGGCCCCGGCGCGACGACCTTCGGCTGGCGCGCAGAGGCCAATCAGGAACGCGCCACGGCGCTCGGACACCTCGCCACGGCGCAGGGTGTGCGTTCGCTGGCTGTCGGTGAAAATGCCGATGCGCAGAGCGATTTCGCCACCGCCATCGGCAACGAATCCATCGCCACCGGCATCGATGCGCTGGCTCTGGGCGACAGTTCCAATGCCAACGGCAACTCGACGTCGGCCCTCGGCGGCGAGAGCGTCGCCACCGGTCCCGGTGCCACGGCAGTCGGCTGGCGCGCCAATGCCGGTGCGGAACGGGCGCAGGCCATCGGCCACCTCGCCAATGCCAGCGGTGTGCGCTCCCTTGCCGTCGGCGAGGCGGCCAGCGCATCGGGAGCCCGCTCCATCGCCATCGGCGATCGGGCCGTCGCCACCCGCGACGATCAGGTCTCCATCGGCACGGCAGCGAGCAGCTATACCTTCTCCGGTATCGCTTCCGATGCCAGCCGCGCGGCACAGGTCGGGCAGACGCAGTACCTGACCACCGACGCCACCGGGAACCTTGCCGGTGATGGCGGTGCGCTCAACAGCCGCCTGTCCGGGTTCGCGAACGATATCGACGAGAACCGCGAGGGGATCGCCATGGCTCTGGCCCTCGACGCCCCGACCGTGCCGCACGGGCATCGCTTCGCCTTCTCGGGCGGCGTCGGCACCTTCGAGGGATCGCAGGCCGTGGCAGCGTCGTTTACCGCGCGCGTCACGCCGAACGTGCAGGTGAACGTGGGTGTCGGGACCGGCTTCTCGGAAGGCACCTTCGGGGGCCGTGCCGGGGCGACCTACAGCTGGTAATCCCGTTTTGAATGCCACACCGATGAAAGGCCCCGCTTCGGCGGGGCCTTTTTCCGTCGGGTGGAAACGGGTATCTGCGCAATTGCCATTTCGCATCCGGTTTCGTAACGCTCCCTGCGAACGGACGACCCTTTGGATTGGCAGGCGAACATGACGGACCGGACGACGCGACATGGACTCGAGATCGACACGGACCTGACGGCATTCGTCGAAGACGATGTGCTGCCCGGTACGGGCATCGACGCCGATGCCTTCTGGCGGGGCTTTGCCAGACTGCTGCACGATTTCACGCCCCGCAACCGATCCCTGCTGAACCAGCGCACGTCGCTCCAGTCGCAGATCGATGCCTGGCACAGGGCACGGCGGAACCAGCCCCACGATCACGATGCCTACAAGGCCTTCCTCCGTGAGATCGGCTATCTGCTGCCCGAAGGCGATGATTTCGAGATCGACACGACGAAGATCGACCCCGAGATCGCGACCGTGCCGGGGCCGCAGCTCGTGGTGCCGATCACCAATGCGCGCTATGCGCTGAATGCTGCCAATGCGCGCTGGGGCAGCCTCTACGACGCCTTCTATGGCACCGATGCCATGGGAACGCCGCCGCCCTCCGGCGCGTATGACCGGGGCCGGGGGGCGCGGGTGGTGGCGCGGGCGCGGGTCTTTCTCGACGAAGCCTTTCCGCTGGATGGCACCAGCCATGCCGATGTTCACCGCTATCATATCAGCAAGGGGGCCTTGCTGGCCGATGACATGCCGCTGGCGCAGCCAGGGAAATTCGTCGGCTATCGCGGTTCGGCCATGGCGCCCGATGCGGTGGTGATGCGCAATCACGGCCTGCACGTGGAACTGGTCTTCGACCGGGCGCATCCCATCGGCAGCCGGGATCAGGCTGCGCTGGCCGATGTGCAGATCGAATCCGCCATATCGGCGATCATGGATTGCGAGGATTCCGTCGCCTGCGTCGATGCCGAGGACAAGGTGCTGGCCTATCGCAACTGGCTCGGCCTGATGAAGGGCGATCTGGAGGAGACGTTCGAGAAGGGCGGCAAACCCGTTACCCGCAGGCTGAACCCCGACCGCGTCTATACCGGCCCCGATGGCGGGGAGGTGACGCTCAAGAGTCAGGTCCTGATGCTGGTCCGCAACGTCGGTCCCCTGATGACCAACCCCGCGATCATGATGGAGGGTGCGGAGGTCTACGAGGGCCTGATGGACGCGATGATCACCACGACCATCGCGATGCACGACCTCAAGCGCGAGGGCGGCAATTCTCCTGCCGGATCGATCTATGTCGTGAAACCCAAGATGCACGGGCCGGAGGAGGTCGCCTTCGCGGACGAGACCTTCACGGCGGTCGAGGCCGTGCTCGGCCTGCCGCAATACACCGTGAAACTCGGCATCATGGACGAGGAACGCCGCACGAGCGTCAACCTCAAGGAATGCATCCGCGCGGCCAGGCACCGGGTCGCCTTCATCAATACCGGCTTCCTCGACCGCACCGGCGACGAGATCCATACCTCGATGGAGGCAGGCCCGTTCAGCCGCAAGGACTTCATCAAGCGCAAGGCGTGGATCACCGGTTACGAGAACCAGAACGTCGATATCGGCCTCGAATGCGGCCTCGCGGGCCGCGCCCAGATCGGCAAGGGGATGTGGGCGATGCCCGACCTGATGGCCGCGATGCTGGAGCAGAAGATCGAACACCCCAAGGCTGGCGCGACATGCGCCTGGGTGCCCAGCCCCACGGCGGCGACCCTGCACGCGCTGCACTATCACAAGGTCGATGTGACGGCGGTGCAAAAGACGCTCGCGAAGGGCGGACGCCGCGCCTATGTCGATACGCTGCTCGATATTCCGCTGGCCGCCTACCAGCAATGGAGCGAGGCGCAGATCATCCGCGAGGTCGAGAACAACGCGCAGGGCATCCTTGGCTATGTCGTGCGCTGGGTCGATGCCGGGGTCGGCTGTTCCAAGGTGCCGGACATCAACGATGTGGGCCTGATGGAGGATCGCGCGACCTGTCGCATCTCCTCCCAGCATATCGCCAACTGGCTGCACCACGGCATCGTCGGCCGCGATCAGGCGATGGACGCCATGAAGCGCATGGCCGAAGTCGTCGACCGCCAGAACGCGGACGACCCCGCCTATCGCCCCATGGCCCCCGATTTCGATGGGCTGGCCTTCCAGGCCGCCTGCGATCTGGTGTTCGAGGGCACCGAGCAGCCGTCGGGCTATACCGAGCCGGTGCTCCACGCACGGCGCTCGCAGTTGAAGGCCGGGCGACGCTCGCGATGAAGACCCGCCAGAACTTCAAGGGTTCCGGCAGGAGGGGTGGAAAATGGGCAAGCCTACGTGTGGCCAGCCCGTATCATGTAGCAAGGCGCTCATTGCAGTCGGAAATCTGGACGGTCGGGGGTGACGGCTCCTGCAAACTGGCCTCTCGCACTGAGGACCACGACATCGAGTTTTAGAGAGAGCGGGAATGCCTCGAACCACGGAAAGCCGATTCGGTCCACATCGGAGACACTGGTACACTCGTAAATATACTGACCGGCGATCTCCGAATGAGTGTTCCCACCGTCTCCAAGATCCTGCGCGCCGTCGTTTTCCGCCCCGATCGCGACATCCACGCCTCTCGGCGAACAGCCTGCCGAAACGGGTAGATCGAACAATGCCTGCGGATTTTCGAGCAACGATCGAACGGCGGAGACGAGGCGTCTATCCTCCGCCGACCGTGTCCTGTGTTCGAAGCCGAGTACGTCATAAGCAGGTGTCTCGATCATCGGGCTGAGGATCGAGCCGTCGATTGCAATCGAGACGGCTCCACTGCCATGGACGTGAGCATCGGAGCTGCGTGTGCTCTGGGCAGCAATCGGTCCCGCCAGTGCGAGCGAGACGACGACGGCACTGGTAACGGTCTTCAACATCGTAAATCTCCGGGGCATAACCATAGACGGCTTCGACCGCTCACCGTCGCCGATCTCCGAGCAAGCGTTTCACGGCGCGGACTTCACCCAGGGCGTCTGCGACGAGTTGCTCGGCAACAGAATGCTCGTGACGGACTTCGGCAATCCGGGCGTCGATTTCAGCCGCTTTGCTTCGGCGCAAGCGGTGATATCGCTGGGCGACCAGTCCTGCGATGGCGGCATCGTCCGCCGGGTCGATCTCGACCGGGGCGAGCAGCGCGTCGCGATCGGCTTCGAGGGTGGCAAGGCGCTCCGTGATCGTCCGCAAGGCTATGGCGTCGCGCTCCATCCTCGCGCGCATGGTTTCGTGGATGATGGCGAGCGTTTCCAGGTTCATGGGGTCTTGCCGCGCTTCTTGCGGGCTGTCTTCGCATTTACCGCGTCGGCGAAGCGGATGGCGGCAGCGATTGCCTTGTACTGGTCCGGGCGGATTTCCCGGCCCAGATCGACCGTGGCATGGATCAGGCGGGCGGTCGGCGGGTCGGACATGATCGGCACGTCGTTGTTCGTCGCGATCTCCTTGATCTTCAGTGCGATCTCGTCCACGCCCTTGGCGACGCAGACCGGGGCGGTTCCGGCCTCGCGCGCCCAGACCAGGGCCACCGCATAGTGGGTCGGGTTCACGATGACCACGTCCGCCTTCGGAACATCGACCATCATGCGGTTCATCGCGATCTCGCGCCCGCGCTGGCGGCGGGACTGCTTCATGTGCGGATCGCCTTCGGACTGCTTTTGCTCGTCCTTCATGTCCTGCGACGACATCCGCAGCTTCCGGCGATGGTCGTGATGCCGCCAGAAGAAGTCGAACAGCGCGATTCCCACGGCGATGACCGTCACGGGCAGCAGCAGCCGCCTCGCCTCTTCGTAGAGCAGGCCCGCCAGCGCCTTGCCGGGCATCATCGAGAGAGTCAGGTATTGCTCGATATTGCCGGACACGATCACGGCGAGAACGATGGAGATCGCGATCAGCTTGGTCATGCTTTTCAGGAACTCGACGATCCCGCTCAGGCCGTATTTCTGCTTGGCGTTGGAGATGAGCGACACGCGCGACAGCTTCATGACCAGATTCTTGGGCGTCGCCACGACCGCATTCTGGGCATAGAGGGCAACCAGGGTGCAGGCCACGGGCAGAAGCAGAAGCGGTGCGACGGCGGTCAGGACCTGTCCGACGATAGGCACGAGGATCTGCATACCATCGGGACCGAGGGTCTCTGCGGCCATGACATCGGGCATGGCGAGAAAGCTCGTCAGGGCCGCGCCGGCCTTCGTCGCCGCCCCCGCCGCCGCGACGACGAGGGCGACCAGCAAGCCGATATAGGCTGCCGCTGCGGTCACATCGGTCGATTTGGCGATATTGCCGTCTTCGCGGGCTTTGCGAAGTTTCTCCGGCGTCGGATCGAAACTCTTTTCCTGGCCGTCGTCCTCTCCGCCGCCCTGGCTCATGGCAGGGCCGTGAACGGATCGGCGAGGATGGTGTCGAGAGCTTCGAGCCAGACGCTCAGGATCACCGGCGTAGCGAGCAGCAGGAGGCCGATCCCCATGCCCGTGATGGCGGGCGCACCGATGAAGGCGACCATGAGTTGCGGCATGGCCCGGTTGATCGCGCCCAGGGACAGGTTGTAGACGAAGGACAGGATGATGAAGGGCAGGGCCAGCCCTATCGCCATGTCTATCGCCGCGCTGCCCGTATCGGCGGCCCATTGCCCGACATCGGCGGCGGGCAGGGCGAGACCGAACGGGGCCACCTCGTAGCTTGCCGCGAGTGTCCCGATGACCTTGACGTGCAGCCCTGCGGAAAGGGCCAGCGCGACCACGGCAAGGGTCAGGAAGGTGGCGATGATCGGCTCCGGCTCGGGGGAGGCGACGCCGCCGAACATCTGGCTGACCGACAGGCTCTGCGCGGCCACCGTTCCCGCGATCTGCACGACGAAGATCAGCATCCTGATCGAGATGCCGATGAACAATCCCGCCAGCGCCTCGGCCCCGATCACGCGGATCGTCGCGGTCGCGGTGGCCGTCGTCTCGGGCATCCCGCCCATCACCATGGGCGCGACGATGATCGACAGGGCGAGCGCCCCGCCCAGCCTGACCCGTGCAGGCACGCCGCGCTCGCCCATGCCGGGCAGCAGGAAGGCGACCGCCGCGACCCGCGTGAAGATACCGACCCAGATCAACAACGACGGGGCCGAGACGTCGAGCATCGCGACGATCCCATCCATGGTCAGGCAGCGCCCAGAAGCGAGGCGCGAACGCTGTGCCCGATCTCCTCGAAGGACAATACCGGGTTTCGCACGCCCTTCGCCGCCAATGCTTCGCGCACGAAACGGCGACGGTGAGCCGAGGTGGCCACCGCCGCATATCGTCCCGACATCGATGCCGTGTTCAGCTTGTCCTGCACCGATTTGGCGAGCCGGTTGAACTCCTGCGGGGGGAGCGCCACGTCACTCGAACCCCCGCCGATATCCATCTCGTGTTCCACGAACAGCGTTTCCCATTCCGGGGAAAGCTGGATCAGCGGCAGCATCCCGGTCTCGTCCACCAGCGGTGCCGTCAGGATATACCCGATCCGGCGACGTACATGCTCGACGATGGCCTCGGGTGCCAGGCCCGGTCCACGGACTTCCGCAACGGCCTCCAGGATCAATTGCAGATTGCGGATCGATACCCGTTCCGCCAGCAGCAGGCGGAGCACGGCCTGCAACAGATCGAGCGATACCTTCTCGGGAATGAACTCGTCGAGCAATTGCTGGTTGGCCCGTGCGCGGTCGGGGTCGGAGGGGCTGACATGGGCATCGAGCAGCTTCTTCATCGCGCGGCGGGTGAAGAGGCGATCCAGATTGTCCTGGACCGTCTCCATCATATGCGTGGCCAACACCTCGATGGGGCTGACGACGGGTAGACCTCGCATGGCCGCTTCATCCCGGTATTCGGGCGAAATCCAGCGGGCGGCAGCGCCATAGACCGGCTCGCGCGCATCTTCTCCGGGGACATCGAACGACTTCGCCCCCGCCCCGTCTTCGGGCAGCAACACGAGCAGAGCGTCGGGCATCAGCCGGTCGGACGCGACTTTGACGCCATGGATGCGGATTTCGTAGTGCGAGCGGGGCAGGCTGGGTTCGTCGGTAATGCGAACCTCCGGCATGACGAAGCCCAGATCGGTGGCCAGATGACGGCGCAGGGCGGTGATGCGACCCTCCAGCCCCGTCGCCGGATCGGTGATGACGGCGATCAGATCGGGGGCGAAGGCGATATGCAGATCGTCGATATCGATGGCGTCGCCCACGACCATCTCGGCACTGGCGGCGGGTGGTGGGGGCAGCGCCTCGACGTCGGAAGAGGCGGCCTTTCCCTGAGATCGTGCGTTCATGAACCCCGCTCCGCAGAGCAAGATGCCCCCCAGCATGAAGGGGATGACCGGCAATCCGGGCGCGAGCGCGAACAGCGCCATCAACCCGCCCACGGTGATCAGTGCCTTGGGATGCGCGCCCAGTTCCGAGACGAGCGCCTTGTCCGCCGCTCCGAGCGCGCCGCCCTTGGACAACAGCAACGCGGCGGCGATGGAGATGATGACGGAGGGTATCTGGCTCACCAAACCGTCGCCGACCGTCAGGATCGCATAGGTTTCGAGGGCCGTTCCGAAATCCATCGAATGGACGCCGATACCCATGCCGATGCCCATCAGCAGATTCAGGGCGGTGATGAGCAGACCCGCGATGGCGTCGCCTTTCACGAACTTGGAGGCACCGTCCAGCGACCCGAAGAAGGTCGTCTCTTCCTGTTCGATCCGCCGCCGCTCGCGGGCTTCCTCATGGGTGATCGCGCCTGCCGCAAGGTCGCTGTCGATGGCGAGCTGCTTGCCGGGCATGGCGTCGAGTGCAAAGCGTGCGCCCACCTCGGCCATGCGGCCCGCACCCTTGGTGATGACCATGAAGTTCACGATGAGCAACACGAGGAAGACGACGAGGCCGAGGAACAGGCTCCCGCCCATCACGAACATCGCGAAACCCTCGATGACGCCCCCTGCCGCCCCCGTACCCGTATGTCCCTGACCGATGATGAGCTTGGTCGAGGAGACGTTCAGCGACAGGCGCAACATCAGCGAGGCCAGCAGGATCGTGGGGAAGGACGAGAATTCGAGCGGCCGTTCGATGAACAGCGTCACGGTGAAGATCAATACGGCAAGCCCGAAGGATGCCGCCAGTCCCACGTCCAGCATGAAGGCCGGTATGGGCAGGATCATCATCACGATGACGGTCATCAGCGCCAGCGAGAGCAGGACGGTCGGCTGGTAGAGCGCGGAGAGGCTCCAGCCCTCGGAGGCCTTCAGAGTCGCGTCCGCCATGTCAGACAGACCCCGCAACCAGCGGAATGATGCGGTCGCGGAAGAACGCGATCAGCGTGAAGCTCATGAATCCCATGCTCATCCAGAAGACGACCAGCATCGCACCGATCTTCGGAACGAAGGTCAGGGTCATTTCCTGAATCGACGTAAGGGCCTGAAACAATCCGATCACCAGACCGACCACGAGGGCCGTACCCAGCAGGGGTGCGCCGATCAGCAAGGCGACCCAGAGAGCCTCGCGCGTCATGTCGAAGATCACGGCCTCGTTCATGCCATCACCCTTTCGGCGGAAAAAACCTGCTGCCCTGAATTCGGGATCAGACCGGCATCCGCAGGATTTCCTGATAGGCCTCGACCGCCTTGTCGCGCACGGTCACTGCCGTCTCCAGCGCCAGTTCGGCGGCGGCCAGAGCTTCGACGATGGCATGAGGGTCGGCCTTGCCGGTCATCCCGGCCATGGCAGTCTCCTCGGCTTTGCCGAGCGATTCCAGCGCCGCCCCACCGACTTCTTCCATCGTGTCGGAGAAGCTCCTGGAGGGTGGCTGAGTGGAATCACGGACGAAGGAAGCCGGTTCGATGGGAGAGGCGATCTGGCTCGATCTGTAGAGACGCTCGAGCGAAAAGGTCGAAGTCATGTCGGGATTTCCTTTCGGCAGGCAGCCGGATCAGCGCCGCAGCAGGTCGAGCACGCCGCCATACATGCGCCGTGCCTGATCGAAGATGGAGAGGTTCGCCTCGTAGCTGCGCTGGGCCTCCCGCGCATCGGCGATCTCGACGGCGATATCCACGTTCGAGAGCTTCACGTAGCCGTTGGCATCGGCCATCGGATGCGAGGGTTCGAAGCTTTCGGTCAGGTCCGAGCGGTCGAGATCGACGCGACCGGCCTTCACCCGCGCGCTGCCGGCAGTCATCTCCGTGTCGAAGGTGAGCATTTTGCGGCGGTATCCGGGCGTATCGACATTGGCGACATTTTCCGAGACGACGCGGATGCGTTCGCTCTGGGATGACATGCCACTGGCGGCGGACCCGAGGGTCTGTAGAAGTGAACTCATGACTTTCTCTCCCTATCGACGTCCGAGACCCATCCGCAGCAGGTCCATCGACTTGCGATAGATCGCGAGCGCGGTCTCGTGCTGGATCTTCGTTTCGGATGCCATGACCATCTGCTCGTCGAGCGCGACCGAATTGCCGTTGGGCGAGACGCTCGATACCGACATCTCCCGGCTGGTGCCGGTCGCTGCCGAAGGGTCGTCCCGCAGAGCGAGCATGGCGTCGAACGGTGTCAGATCGCGGGCCTTGTATCCGGGCGTGTCGGCATTCGCGATGTTCTGCGCGATGGTTCCGTGGCGATTGGCGCTGTGCCGGGCCATGGCGCTTGCGACCTTCAGCAGCGGCAGATCGTGGGGCATGTTCTGGCCTCCGTCACGGGGGGAAGCGAGTCTCCCTGAACGGGTATTCTCGCAGGTTGGTAAACCCGTATTTACCCATTCGATCTTAAAGCTTCGTTGATGACGCCCGCCGCCATTGAGGAATTGGAAGCCATGTCTGCCCTTGCCCGTTTCTCCACAGCCATCGGTACGCTCGATCCTCTCGTGCTGAAGGGAACGGTGCGGCGGGTCGGCGGCGACGTGATCGAGATCGGCGGGTTCGCGGGCATCGCGCGGATCGGGGATCTGGTGCGGATACATCGGCGCACGAACGGGCGTCTGACCGGCGAAGTGGTGGCTCTGGGCAATGGGATTGCGAGTGCGATGCCTTACGGGCCGGTAGAGGGCGTCCGCGAGGGAGACGAGGCCATTCTGGAAAGCGCGCCCGAATTTCGCCCCGACCCGTCATGGCTGGGCGAAGTGGTCGACGCCTTCGGGCGTCGCCTCGACGGCGTGGAGACGGCGCGCGGAGAGGATGAACGTTCATTACGTGCATTGCCCCCGCTGGCGACCCGTCGTCGTCGGATGGGAGCGCGGCTGGCGACCGGGCTTGCGGTGCTCGATACGATGCTGCCCCTCGTGCGCGGCCAGCGGATAGGACTCTTCGCCGGATCGGGCGTCGGCAAGTCGCGTCTGCTTGCCCGGCTTGCATCCCATATGGATGCCGACGTCGTGGTGGTCGGTCTGATCGGAGAACGCGGGCGGGAGGTCCGCGAGTTCGTGGAGGAGACGCTGGGCGCAGAGGGCATGAGGCGGTGCGTCGTCGTCACCGCTACCTCGGATCAGCCCGCAGCGATCCGCCGCCGGGCGTCGTGGGCGGCCATGGCGACCGCCGAGTATTTCCGCGACCGGGGCGCGAACGTGTTGTTGCTGTTCGATTCGCTCACCCGTTATGCCGAGGCGCATCGCGAGGTGGCGCTGACGGCGGGCGAAGCGGCGTCCCTGCGCGGGTTTCCGCCGTCGACCGCGCCCATGATCGCCTCCCTCGTGGAACGGGCCGGGCCGGGGCCACTGGAAGGGAAGGGCGATATCACCGCCGTCTTCACGGTGTTGGTCGCGGGGTCGGACATGGACGAGCCCGTGGCGGATATCGTGCGCGGGGTACTGGACGGGCATATCGTCCTCGCCCGTGAGATTGCGGAACGCGGGCGCTTTCCGGCCATCGACGTGCGCCGCTCCGTCAGCCGGTCGTTGCCGGAAGCTGCCAGCCCCGAGGAAAATACCCTGATTGCGCGCGCGCGGAGCATCTTCGGTGCCTATGAGAAGGTGCTGCCGATGATACAGGTCGGATTGTACAAGAAGGGTAACGATCCCGCCACGGATCGCGCGGTCGCAACCTGGCCGCTGCTCGACGATTTCTGCACCCATGATTCCGCAGCGCCGGACGTGGCCTTCACTCGATTGTCGGAAGCACTCGACGTGGATGCATGATCAGAATGACGACTGGAAGAGGGATCGGGAAGCCGAAGGGCCGAACCCGGAAGAGATGTTGCTGAGCAAGGTCAGGGCCACACTGCCCCGCGTCATGGCGCTCGGCCCGCTCGCGGCTTCGTCCAGAACCAGGTAGCGCGAAACCAGTTTGTCGATGATCGCAGGGTCCGACAGGCTTTCGGCATCGCGCGTACCCAGAACCCGCAGCGCACGCTCCTCGAACAGTTCCCTTTGCTTGTCGATCTCGATGGACCCGATATCCGAAGGCAGACCAAGGGCCGTTTCCAGCAGGGTACGCGCCGGGGTGTCGCCCATGAGGGCGAACCAGCCCCGATCCGATACCTCGGCGGCGCGGCGCTTGAAATCGAGGGCAAGGCGCAACGATTCGCTCTGTTCGCCGACCGAAATCTCGAAACTCTGCTCCAGATAGTTCGATACGGTCTTCTCGCGCAGGGCGACCGGCATGGTGCGGGGTCCGTCCGTATCGAATTTCAGATCGCGGGCCATATCCTTGTAGGCCTGATTGTTCAGGCGGTTGCCGAGAGTGCCGGGTGTATCGACGCCGTCCTCGAGGATCCGACGGATGAAAGCGCGCTTGTCGATCTCGTCGCCCAGCCCGTAGGCGCCGAGAACGACCCCGAGCAATCGCCGGTCCGCGACCAGTTCCTCTGCCGAGCCGATGTCGCCGATAGTGTCGTTGAAATAGGCGATATTGCGCTGGATTTCAGGCGAGCTGGCATGGGCATCCCGCTGCGCTTCGCCCGTGCGCTCCAGAAACCGGAGGCCGGCCAACCCGCCGAGGGGAATCGCGGGTGTATAGCTCACCGGAAAGTGCCCCCGAGCAGGTCGCGTTCCAGTGGCAGCAGCGGCGCCAGAGCGCGCATCATCCTGTAAAAGTTGCTGGCATCGAGCGCCTCGCGCGCCTCGGTCAGCGCCTCGACCGCCCAGGTGCCCTCCAGCGCTTCGGACAGGTCGCCGAGGCGGGGGCGCAGTTCGTTCGTCGCCGTCTGGGGATCGCTTTCGCCCGCAACCGCGAGCTGGACATGGTGGTAGGCGATGCTGATGGGGCCACCGATCTCGTCGGGATGCAGCGCATCGCGCAGCCGCAGCACATGGGCATCCTCGGCATGGAGCTTGAGGCGTGCCTTCTTCGGCCCGTTCTCGAACATCATGCCGTTGATGAGAATGCGCTCGCCCGCTGCGAGCTTGATGACCAGCCCGCTCATTACTGCAACACACGCGGGGCCGGTGTGGTCCCCGTATCGCCGCCGAGACCGGCGATGATCGAACGGTTGACCTCGATAAGGTCGTCGATCTTCGCGTCGCCTTTCAGGACCGCGCGGCCTGTCTTCTGCGAGTAGATGGCCAATGACGCGATCTGGCCGCGCAAGGTTTTGGGCAGTGTGTTCTCGTCCGAGAGCACATCGACCGCGAGCATGGTCCAGAGGCGCGTATTCTGGTAGATGGCATCCGCAAGCGCGCTGAACGGCAGGGCGGGATCGTCGCGGACGGCCATGAGGCGACCGTTCGTCTGCTGGAAAATGCGTTGTTCGATATCGCGTGGTGCGAGGACCGTGGTCGTGACGGTAGCATAGGCGCTTGCCGCATTATTGGCGTACATCCAGATTCTCCGAGAGTCGTTCTATCGCGTCGGGCGGCTTTCGAGGGGTAGGAGAGGGCGGTCGTCCCGCCCCCTCCATTTTCATGTTACCGGAAGAGCGACAGCAGAGACTGCGGTGCCTGGTTGGCCATGGACAACGCCTGCGTGCCCAACTGCTGCTGGACCTGCAGAGCCTGAAGACGGGCCGAAGCCTGTTCGAGATCCGCGTCGACCAGCGAACCGATACCGGACGTGAAGCTGTCGACCAGCGACGACATGAAGTCGCTCTGGGTGTCGATGCGCTTCTCGGCGGTACCGAAGGTCGCCTGAGCGTCGATCACGTCGTCGATCGCCTGGTTGATCACGTTGATCGCCCCGGCTGCATCGGCGGTCACGTCGATCGCTGCCACACCGGCGAGCTTGCCCGTACCAACGGTTTCGACATTACCCGAGACGGTGATGCCAGCCGCAGTGTCGTCGTTCTTGATGTTGAGAACGACGTCATCGGTGCCCGGAGCCGCCTGCGCATCGACGCTGGCGGTTACGTTCAGCCCGCTGCCCTGGATTGCATCGCGCAGGGCGAAAGCGACGGCGTTGTTGTCGTCACCGGATTTCGCCGTGTACGAGAAATCCGTGTCACCGACGGACATCTTGTAGACATTGCCCGCTGCGGGAGCCACGGCGTTGTCGAAGGTGACAGCGACGCCATCGTCCGTCGTATTCGTGCCGGCATCATCGTTCGCGACAAGAACGGTGGAGAACGCCGCAGTGTCGCCGCTCGCCCCCGTCGTTCCCGCGAAGACGCCCGTAACCGCAGCGCCCGTATTGGTCGTCAGGTTGGTACCGGACAGATCGACGGTGATCTTGCCGGTCGTCGTCGTGCCATCACTCTGGCGGTCGAGCGACGAGAGAATGTCGACGCTCGCCTTCTCGCCGTTCAGCATGTTGAGGCCGTTGAACTGCGCGGCCCCGACCGTGCTTTCGAGCTGCTTGACGAGGGAGTTGATCTCATCCTGCAGCTTCGACTTGTCGACGTTGTCCTCGTTCGCCGAGACGACCTTGGACTTGATTTCCTCAAGGGTGTCGTTGAGTGACGACGTTGCGTTCGAGGCGACCGAAACGGTGGATGCACCGAGCGAGAGGGAATCGGAAATGGCCTCGAAACCCGCGACGTCGGATTTCATGACCTGGCTGATCGCGAAGACGGCGGAGTTGTCCTTGGCCGAACTGATCTTGAGGCCGGTCGAGATCTGGCTCTGGACGTCACCGAGGTTCTTGTTGACGCTCTGGAGGGTCTGAAGTGCGACCATCGCGCTGTTGTTGGTAAGGATGCTGGACATTGGTTTTCCCCAATAGATGACGGCACGTTCGATGCCGTGAACCGGCGCAGATTTCCCCCGCCCGGTTCATTCAAAGATGGATCATTTCCTGATCCTCGAGTTTTCAACCCGATGTACGAACAATAGGTTCGGGGCTTTAATTCCCGATGAAATAACAGGCTTAATTCAAATGCTAATTCGTGAAATCGCTTACAATGCTCGACAATTTATAGAGTAATCAAGTCGTCAGATCCGTGCCAGTGGTGCGCGCGTCCGTGCGGGCGCGATCCGGTCGCCGGAGGCCGCATAGAACGCAGGTGTCGCGGGACCGTCCACGTCCTCCATCGCCTGTCGCGTACCCTTGAGAGCGGAGGCCAGCAGACGCTGGTTCTCTTCGGCGCGGCGCGAGAAGATGACGGTGACGCCGTGCAGCATGTCGAACCGGACCTTGCGCTCGGGTGACGTCATATCGCGATCGATCGTCGAGGCCCGGCGCTCGATCTCGGCAAGGAATGCCAGCTTCTCTGCTGCAAGGGATTCCAGTCGGTCATAGGCTCCGGAAAGGATGACCTCGCGCTCCTCCCGCAGGAGTTTGGTGCCGAACCGTATGAGGGCTTCTGCGCTGCGCAATCCTCGAAGCTGGATATCTATATCATGTTCGATCACTGGATTTTCCTCATACGTCGCCGCGCGCAGCGAGCGCCCGCACGATGCTCTCCGAAAGGCCGATCCCGCCGCGCGCGGCGAGACTGTCGGCCCAGGCGCGATTCATGAAACTGGAGAATGGCCCGGCACCCTCGACGCCCTTCGTCGCGTCGACACCCATATGGCCGAGGGCTTCCGCCAGGAACGCCGCCTCGAAATCCCGTGCGGTGCTGACAAGTTCCTTCTGCGCGGCATCCTTGCTCGCCGAGAGGGCAGGCGGGGTCGTCGTCGCCATGGAAGATGGCAGGGTCGGCATGATGCGCGTCTCCAATTGGGTTATTCAGGAATGAATGTTCGGTCGGCACCGTAAATATTCGGTAACTGTATTGCGCTTTACTGTCCTCGAAGCCGATCTTCGGATCAGGTCAATCGAGAGGGCGTCCATGCAATCGACCATGCCCAGAATGCCAAGCCTGCCCGATACGCTGCCGCGACAGCCTGCTCCGGTTCGCGACGCTCGGCAAGACAAGCCATCACAGCCCTTCTTCGAAGCATTGTTCGTCGAGGGGCAGGTCGAGCAGGATGACGCCCCGGAAGAGACGGAGACGACCGAGCGGGAGGGCGAGGATATCGTGCTCGCACTGCCCGGAACGGAACCGCTTCCGGTTCGCCACCGCGAAAGCGACCGGGCGTCGTCAGAGCCCGTCGAAGATGCCTCGGCTGCATCTGATCGTCGCCGCTCCCAGGATGAATCTCCCGACATCGTCGCGCCGCTCGCAAGGCGCGAAATGGAGACGCGAACCCCGGAAGAGGGGATTGCCTCTCGCGAATCGCCGTCTGCAGAACCGGATCGGGCAGTCCGCGAAGCGCCCTCTGCCGCTGCGCCGCAGGGTGCCACACCGACGCAATCCGCCGGCGCAGGCGCGATCCCGCCGCCGCCAGCAAACGGTATCGGCCAGGAGGCAATGGCAGCCGCAGCGCCCTTGCCCACCGCCATCCAGGCTACGTCGGCTCCGGCTTTCGTCACGAGTGCCGTCCAGGACCCTATGCGCACGGAAACCGAGCGGGCTCTCACTGCCTCGGCAGAGGCCGAGATCGGCCTGTCCGCGCGCAGTACCGATGCAGCGACTCGAATACGAAGCACGGGTTCGGTCTCCGGTCTCGTCACGGCGGAAGGAACCGATGCCGTCCATGAGATCGTGCGTGCCGCCATTGCCACGAAGGGCGATGGAACGGTGACATTACGTCTGGACCCGAGCGAGCTGGGTCGACTCGAAATCGTCTTCAGCGTCACCGATGATCGTCTGTCCATCGCCGTGACAGCCGAAAGGGAGGATGCGCTCGACATGATGCGCCGCGCGTCCGACGAGCTGTCGAGGATGTTGCGGCAGGCGGGCATCGACTTCGACGGGCTGAATTTTTCACAGGGCGGATCATCGGACGAGCGGACCGGGCATCCGTTTCATGCCATCGCCACCGATGAGTCCGGGGACGGCACATCCGTCGATCGGCCCTCCGGCAATCGCCTAAGTCTGTCCGACGTTCGGCTCGATATCCGCGTATAACCCCTGGGAGATTTTCCATGAACGGTGTTTCAGCGATCACACCAACGACGTCCACAGAGGCACGCCTCGATCAGGAGATCACCGATGCCCGCGAAAGTTCGGTATCCGACTTCAACGATTTTCTGACCCTCCTGACCGCACAGCTCAAGAACCAGGACCCGCTGGCACCCCTCGATTCGACTCAGTTCGTCGAGCAACTCGCCAGCTTCTCTGCCGTGGAGCAGCAGGTCGGCACGAACGAGAAGCTGTCGCGCCTGGTCGCTCAAGGTGCGGCGCAGGAAATCGGTGAACTCGGCGGTTGGATCGGGCAGACCGTCGATGCCACGACCGCACTCTACCCTCTTGGCGATGATGGCCTCAGTCTCGATGTCCCGGAGCAGGCCGAGGCGATTTCGGTGGAAGCCGTCATTTCGGATGCCGAAGGCGAGACGATCGCGCGGATTCCCATCGAAGACCCGTCGAAGCCCTTCGTCTGGTCGGGCGAGCGGGAAAACGGCCAGCGCGCCGGAGCCGGACCCTTCGCCGTGGCCTTCGCCTACGAGTTCGAGGGCCGCGCCCCGGCCCGCATCGACGCCGATGCCTCGGGCCGGGTGGTCGAAGCGCGGATCGAAGGCGAGGAGCCGACCCTGATCCTCGATACCGGCGCGTGGATCAGGCCATCCGACGTCGAGGCGCTGCGACTGGCCTCCGACGAGGCCGAGCCAGCCTGACCGTCACTCGATCCGGGCGCGCGTATGGCATCAGCTTTCGCGCGTCAGGATTTCACCGATCAGGACGGCGCGCACATCGTCGCCGATGACCGAACGGGCGCTGAGCAACAGGTCATCACGCAAGGTGGCAAAGCCATGGGCATCGTGAACCCGCGCGAACCCGCCCTCGTTGGCGAAGTTCATCACGGTCCGCAAGAAGCCGTCGCGCAGTTTCGGGTCGTGCTTCTCGACGGATGACTTGAGCGATGCGGGAACTTCGAGGTGGATATCGAGACGCACGAGCGTCTGCCTGTTATTGGCATGGATCACCGGAGCGAAGAACGGCTTTTCGAGACCGACATAGATATAGTCGGAACCGGAGGCCTTGCCCCCGTCACCATGACCGGAGCCGTGATCCGCGCCCGATTTCGCGGTCTCGCCATGACCGTCGGATGCCGCTTTCGCGTGTCTTTCGGAAACATCGGCGGGTTTCAGAAAAGATCCCCCGGCAAGGCCACCGCCCAGCCCGAGGATCGCCAATATGATCGGTAGCATTTTCTTCATCGGTGCCTCCCCCAAGGCAGATGACGAAAGACGTTCGTTCCTCCGATCAGAACGGCGAGAGCATGTCCAGCACCTGCTGGCCATATCGCGCCTGTTGCACATCGCTGATGTGCCCCCTGCCCCCGTAGGATATCCGTGCTTCCGCCATCTTGTCGTATGTGATGTCGTTGTTGCGCGTCACGTCTTCGGGTCGGATCAGTCCGACGATCTGGAGGTCACGCAACTCGAAATTGACACGAACCTCTTGTCGTCCCGTTATCATCAGGTGCCCCGTGGGAAGAACTTCGATAACTCTTGCCGCAATTTTTAATGAAATCGCTTCGTTTCGCTTCACCTGACCCTGTCCGCTGGCGGAGGAGGTGGAACCGATGGAGGCTCCCTGGGCCAGACCACCTCCCGGCATGATCTGGTTGACCAGGCTCTCCAGCCCGAACAGCGTCGCCGCTTCGATGTCCTCGTCCCCGGAGCGGTTGCGCGACGTCGTGTTGGAGAGTTGCGCCTGATCGTCGATATCGATGATGACGGTCAGGATATCGCCTTCCTTCTTCGCGCGACGGTCGCCGAACAGGGATTTGGGCGCTGAACTCCAAAGTGAGCCCTTCGATGACGATGCGGTGCCGATGGTCCCTGCGTAACTCGCCTCGAGGGGGGCGGGGCGATGATATTGGCTCGAGCGGAAATGGCTTTCCGTGACGGGATAGCTGCGATCATCCACCGGTGCGGGCCGTTGTTGCTCGGTCCGGGGATTGAGCGGGGGCAGGACCGGATGACGCGAGAGTTCCGTGAAGCTCGGCTCCTTGCCCAGATGGTCGAGCCTGCCGCAGCCGGTCAGCGCGACCACGCCGATCATGGCCGCCAGAAGACCGGCGGTGCAGGGAGCGTTCATCGCGAAACCTCCACTTGACCACCCGGAGCGACACGGCCCGTCACGATGGTGCGGGAATCGAGATTCATCACCCGTATCGCCTCGCCCTTGCCACCATCGCGCAGGGCGCGACCCTCGCCCCGGATCACGAGCGAACCCCGGCGATAGATGATATCGACCAATGCATTGCGACGGACGAGGATCGGCTGGCGCAGATCGGTTCGCCGGATGCGGCGTCCTTCGCGGATCGACCCGCGCACCTCCATGCCGATGGCATCCTCCACATGCGCGATCTCGTTGCGCCGCGCCTCGCGGGGCGAGGGCATGACGTCGGAGGGATGGATGATTGCCCCTGACCGCAGCGTACGGGTCGCCTCGACCGTTCCGGCGAGGGCCGTGCCGACCTGCGGACCCGCCAGCAGGACGGCAAGCGACAATGCCAGCGCGGCCCTCATCTGATCTGCACCGTCGCGCCGAGCATCTGGTCGGATGCGCTGATGACCTTGGAGTTCATCTCGTAGCCGCGCTGCGCCTCGATCAACTCGGCGATCTCCGTCACCACATCGACGGTGGATTGCTCCAGATAGCCCTGCCGCACGCGCGCCAGACCGTCCTGGCCCGGCTCGCCCACGACCGCCGCACCCGACGCGCCCGTTTCGAGGAAGAGGTTGTCGCCGATGGCTTCCAGACCCTTCTCGTTCGCGAAGCCCGCGATCGTCAGCGAACCGATAAGCTGGCCAGCCGGATCGCCGTCGAAATAGGCGTAGATCTCTCCGTCGGCATTGGCGGTGATCCGCCGCGCATCGTCGGGTACCGTGATCTGGTCGGCGATGGGATACCCCTCGGACGTGACGAGCGTGCCCTGTCCGTCGAGCTTGAAGGAACCGTCGCGGGTATAGGCGACGTCGCCCGAAGGCAATTCGATCTGGAAGAACCCCTTGCCCTCCAGGGCGAAATCGAAATCCTGACTCGTGCGCTCGATGGACCCCTGCTCCAGCAGCATCGAGACGGAGGCCGCCCGGACGCCGAGACCGAGCTGCACCCCCGTCGCCAGCGTCGTGCCGGTGCGCGACGACAGGGCACCCGGCGAGGTGGTCTGTTGATAGTGGAGGTCCGCGAAATCGGCGCGGCGGGATTTGTAGCCGGTGGTGCTCATGTTGGCGATGTTGTTGGAAATCACCTCGACGCGCATCTGCTGGGCGTCCATGCCGGTGGCGGCGATCTGCAAGGCTCTCATGGCGGGGTCTCCTTCGGTTGTTCCAGGTTTCGCGTCAGGCGGATCGTCCGAGCGTCTGGATCGTGTTCGTCATGCGGTCGTGTTCGCGTTGCATCAGGCCCTGTCCCATCTCGTAGGCGCGCTGCACCTCGATCAGGCGGGAGATCTCCGTCACGCTGTTCACGTTGGAATTCTCGAGAAATCCCTGCGCGATGCGGAAATCGTCCATCGGGCGCGATCCTTCCAGCGGCAGGAGGAGATTGTCGCCTTCCCGTCGCAGGGTCTTCGGGTCGGCGGTCGAGATGCCGATGCGGGCGATCACCTCTCCGGCGACGGAAATCCCGCCGTCGGACGAGATGGCGATGTCGCCCGCATCCTGGGGAATGGCGATGGCCGCCCCATCCGCACTGAGGACGCGCTGGCCATCGATGGTCACGACCTCGCCTTCCTCGCTCAAGGCAAAGTTGCCCGCGCGCGTCAGGCGTTCGCCACCGTCGGTTTCGATGCGAAAGTATCCCTCGCCCTCGATGGCAAGGTCGAAGGTGCCGCCGGTGCGTTTCAGCACGCCTTGCGACTCGTCCAGAAACCGGGCGGTCGCCTGGCCCATCGAGAGGCTTTCCTCGCCCCCGGTCTTCACGAATTCGGAGAACACGAGGGCTTCGCGGCGGTAGCCGACGGTGCTGGCATTCGCGACGTTCTGCGCGAGGGTCCGCAATTCGGCCATCAGGCCGCTCTGGCGGGTAAGGGTGACGTATCCGGCGTTATCCATCGTTCAGCAACTCCTCGGCGATCGACAGGTCGGTTTCGGTTTCCTCCAGCAGTGCGCGGGCACCGGAAAGAGAAGCGATTGCGGGTACGGAAAGGGAGGGGCCAAAGCGCACCAGAGCCGTCTCCTGTGCAGATACCCCGGACATCCGACGGGCCTTCTCGCGCAGGCCGTCGCTATCGGTGTCCTTCAGACTCCCGAGCAGGGCCTGTGCGCCTGCGGCATCCCCGTCCCGCAGCTTCGCCTCGGCCATGAGGCGTCGTGCGGCATCCGACCGGTCCAGCACGTCGGAGGTCAGAATCCCGCCTACGAGATGCGTCCCTCCCGATTCCATGAGCGTCCGGGCGAGAGAGAGGCGGGCGGCGTCGGATCGTTCCGACCCGTCCAGATGCCCGAGCGTCGTCAGAATGATCTCGAAATCCGCAGGGTGCGAGACGGGATCGGCACTTTCGCTGGCGGTTCGGATCGTATCGTAAGCGATGCTGCGCCAATGCGCCGCCCGCTCCGGGTTCGTCCGGACCTTCTCTTCGAGGATGGTCAGTGCAGAGGCGAGATTGCCGTACCGGGCCTGTATGCGGGCAAGCGCAAGTCGCAACGTCATCTCGTCGGGCGTGCCCTGACGCATGAAACCGATATCCTCGAGCGTGGGAACGAGGCGTTCGGCCATGGTTTCGTCGTGACGGTCCAGCAGCAGGCCTGCGGCCATGATCGCGGCCTCCGGCGCAAGCGGCGAGCGCCCTTCGGCAAACGCAACGAGGCTCGGCAGCGGATCGTCTGCGTCGATCCATGCGGCCAGCAGACGCATTTCCGGGGTGGCAGGGCCATCTGCCCCTTCCAGATCACGCCATACGCGCATCGCGGCTTCGCGATCGTCTTCGTCCAGCAATCCCAGAGCGATGCGGGCACCGATGATCTTGCGCAGGGGGCCAGGAACGTGGAACAGGGCAGAGGCGGCATCGGCATAGGCCTCGCCCACGGCTCCCGTGCCGTTTTCGGCCGCTACCGCAGCGCGCCAGACAGCGGCACGGGGACCGCATCCCGGCTTGAGGAGCAACGGGTTCCCGAGTTCCGCCGTGCGGCCTTCGAGAACAGCCGCCATCGTGCGGATCATCCTGGCCTTCGGGTCGGCCATGTCGAAGGCGTCGAGGACGCTGCGTGCCTCCTCGCCCAGTCCGTAGGCGAGGAAGTGTCGGGCCAGCGCGCGCACGGCCTCGGGATCGATCTGCTTGAGATCGTCGAACACGGCAGCCCGCAAAACGGGGATCGGGCCTCGGAAGTTGCCGGGAGTCGTCAGGCGGCCCAGATCGAGCGCGTCTTCGTCGGGGCACCCGGCGGGGATATAGTCGATCCGGCGACGGGACGGGCCGGTATCCATCGTGATGCGGCCCTGCTCGACGCCGAGGGCAAGGCTGTTCAGAACCGAGTCGCGCAATTCGTCGATGGCCTGATCGCCGCTCTCGACGACCCGCCTCGCCGTTCTTTCGGGACGGCGACGGGGCGGGGGCGTCGGGGGCGGTCGCGGGATCGAGCGACGTCGTCTCGTGCCCGAGGGCGGGGCCGTTGACCTTGACGAAGGCGAGCCCGAGCCGGCTCGCGACGTACTCCATCAGCGTCGTCTTGCCGTAGCCCGGCGGGGAGATCATCATCAGGAGTCCGTTCAGGTC
>ENA-ORXM01001871-ORXM01001871.1-marine-metagenome-genome-assembly--contig:-NODE-1871-length-27055-cov-4.080102_pt1 | contig 27055 bp, 17 predicted proteins | sample MGYA00237867_ERZ511480 | MGnify/ENA primary metagenome ERZ511480 (study PRJEB26309, sample SAMN06266103) | marine metagenome | isolation source: Algal blade | place: United Kingdom:Sidmouth, United... | reverse complement strand
GTAAACGTACCTCCTTGAATTTCGTCTGGACGCAATTTGTTATTTCTAGCACGATTTGCCAAGTCATTTACATTCTTAGTCAAACCTACCATATTTAGGTTTTCTGCGTTTTTGATAACAGGTACAATTAGATTACCAGAAGGCAAAGCTGCCGCCATTCCAATATTAATATCTTTGTAACGTACAATTTCATTTCCATCTACTGCTACATTCACCATTGGAAAATCTTGAATAGCTTTCACTACGGCTTCCATAAAAATAGGTGTAAAGGTAATTTTTTCACCATGACGCTCTTGGAAATCTTTTTTAACACGATTTCTCCAGTTAACAAGATCCGTTACATCTGCTTCTACAAAAGAAGTGACGTGTGGCGAAACATGCTTAGACATCACCATGTGATCTGCAATCAAGCGACGCATTCTATCCATCTCAATAATCTCAACATTTCCACTTCTATTAACAGGAGGTGTCTTGAATTGAGGCGCTGTGACGGTATTGTTATTATTGTTTGCTTTAGGTTGAGCTGCTGGAGTCGTTGTTTTTTCGACAGGAGCATTCCCTCTATTCTCTAAATAAACCAACATATCACTTTTCGTAACTCTGCTGTCTTTTCCTGTTCCTGCAATATTCTCTAACTCTTCAAGACCAATTCCTTCTTCTTTGGCGATACTTTTCACCAAAGGTGAATAAAAGCGATTCGAAGAAGAAGTATCCAAATTAGCTGAAGGAGTAGCTACTGTTCCATTATTTTGTGCTACTGGTGTTTTTACTTCATTGGAAGGAGTTGCCACTGCTGGCGAAGCTTGTACATCTGCTGCTGCACTATCTGTTTCAATCATGGCAATAGCAGCACCAACGGCTACAGTATCCCCCTCTTGAAATAGGATTTCTACTAATTTACCTTCTACAGGAGAGGGTACTTCAGTATCTACTTTATCTGTTGCAATTACCACCACATTTTCATCCATCTCAATCGTGTCTCCAACTTGTTTTTCCCAAGTAAGAATGGTTGCCTCCATGACACTTTCACCCAATTTGGGCATTATTAACTCGACCTTTGCCATTGTACTAAAATATTTGGTGTAAAAATCCTAATTCAAGCGCAAAAGTAACAAAAAATAGGTATTTATAATAATAAACACGCGGCTTTTATCATTTTTTACTAAAATAAGAAGAATTTTAAGATTTTACAAAAGTATGTTTTTACAGAATTTTAACCCTAACAAAGAGATTAAAACAGAATGATTCCGAATTTTATTTGGTGACCTAAGCGAATTAAAAAGTAAAAGTATCTTCAAACACTAAAAATCAAGTTATTAAAAAGGATCTAGCCTATTCTTTCAGCGCAGTTCTTATTTTAAAAATAAACTTGATAAAATAAATTAGGTATCAAACCAAACTGTTGTGTGGTAACAATTTTCTCTGTTGTTGGGTTGTACTTTACTTCAAAATCATTCCGAAACATAGCCGCATTTTGAACAACAACATAGACATGATGAGAGATACGTTTTCTAGGATGATTAAATCGAGCACCAATCCTAACATCAATTCGTTTATACAATCCCAATCGTTTTGTATAAGCTTGATCTCCTATCAGAACTTCTTCCCCTGCTAACTTAGAAGCTTCTAAGTCAATCGGTGTATAAGGTAACCCTCCATGCATATTAAATCTAAAGTCACCATAGATAACATTCTGTTTCTTCTTTCCTATTTTGAATTCTTTTCCCATAACCAAAGAAGTAACGTGTTGTGCATCAAAGGCACTATTGCGCCATACTTCATCACTTCCTTGGTACAAAGAGCGTTGATAAGCACTAGACAATAAACCATAAAATCCCTTACTAAAGAATTTTTCGATAGATACTTCGACACCATAATTAAACGCCTCACCTGTAGTCATTAAACTAGTAGAATCTGGATAAACAGCAAAATTACCATAGTTAACAACCGAAAAGCTATTTCTTGTTTGATCTACAGCTAAATTTGTATTATAAGAAGCATAAGCATTCGCTTTGATTCCCCAAACCCTAGCAAAAGAAGCATCATAAGATAGAACTAATTGATGGCTTCTATTTAACCCTAGGTCTCTATTACTATTATCATAGCTGCCATCAGTTTGTTTTTTTACCAAGAAAGACATCGCAAATGATTGAATTTTACTATTCCATCCGTAACCCAAGCTAAAACGATGTCGTTTACCTGCTCGCCAATCTAAAGCTACCCTAGGTTCTACAGCCCAAGAGTTTTTATTCAAGGACCAATACATTCCTTGCACTCCCATTACAAAAGCAAAGGAACTAGAAAACTTGTATCTAGCCTCAACAAAGGCACTAGCCAGCACTTCTATATCATCTGCAAATGAATGCATTTCGTTCCGACGTCTCCACTCTCCTTTCACTGATATAAAATGAACATAGGCACTTGCTCCTCCTCTTAAAACAAATTGCGAGTTAAATTTTTTGCTTAAAATTGTAGAAATACCTGCACGTTGACGGAAATTACGCACTGTAAAAAAAGGAAGTATGGTGTCAGGAAAAATAGTATCTCGATGCAACTTATAATCTTCTATCAAGTACGACAAGGTCGTTTTTAGAGAAACATCATTATCAAAATGTTTCAAATGATTTATCCCCATCAAACCAAAGCTTGTATTGATATAAAAGTTAGTTCCTGCGTTTACAAATGCATCTTCGCCTGCAGGACCTTCATCCAAGACTGCTATATCAGAAAGCCCTCCTATTCCAAAAAGTGAAAAATGTCCTGCATTTTTAGTAGGAATATCTACTTTAAAATTGACATCATAATATCTAGGGGTTGCATTGGTTCCTAAGCTAACTCCTAGTTGTTGTAACACATCAAATATACCTGCTCGAACGGCAACCGCATAAGAAGCTCCTTTCTTTTTAAAAGGTCCTTCAGCTATAAACTCAGCTCCATAAATGCTCAATTGAGCAGAGAATTCATGTCGTTCATTGTTTCCTTTTCGCATATTAATATCAAACATCCCTGCATAAACATTATTATAACGAGCAGAAAAAGCACCATTAACAAAATCAGAAGTTGCTAATAAATTATTATTCAACAAAGGAAACAAAGAACCTGTATTCCCCATTGTTGCAAAATGATGCGGGTTTTCCACTGGCACTCCCTCTACCATCCACTGAATACCATAAGGACTGTAACCTCTTGAGACAATATAATTTTGTGCGTCATCTGTATTTAGCAAGCCTGGATAGTTAGTTACTGCCCTTGCCGGTCCTCCAAAACCTGTAATATAACGATTGGTTTCCTCTATATTAAATGGACGAGCACTAACAATATTCATCTCATCAATGGTTGTCATTTTAGCATTCTTAATTCGACCATCGGTAGTAGCTTCTATTGTTGCAATTTCAATTTCTATCTCTTCCTCCATTTTCACCTTAATAACCGATTGCTTTCCTGCTATTACTAGTTCGGTATAAACCACATCATAATACCCGTATCCATTGACGCGAATTCTTTGATATCCAATGGGGACATTATTTAATTCAAATGAACCATCTTCATTGGAAATTGCAGCTACTCTTGGTGTGTAATTGAGTAACTCTACGAGCACATTCGACAATCCTTTTCCTGTTACTTGATCAACGATTTGTCCTCGTACCGTTTGGAGTTTAACAGACTTATCATTTTCTTGAGCATAAAGTGTACTCATGCATAGAAAAAAGCTGAGAATAATTCTTAATTTATAATACATTATTTTAATTATTTGATTTATAGACCACTTGTCTCTTCTTGGATTTTATTTTTTAGTTCTAATGTTATTGGCAAAATAAATTCTATTATCAAGAGATAACGTAGCAAGATAATAAGATATCTTTCTTTTTTTTAGTCTTAAAGCCAAAACTGCCTATATGTCACTTATAACCAAAGTACTACCAACCCCTTAATATTAAACTTAAACAATTAATTAACAAATAATTAAACTTAAAATTTCACAAAAGTTAAAATCCTATTTATTAGAAAAAAAAATACCATTCCGAATTTATTCGAGAATGGTATTTAACAAAATAATTCTTTTTCATTGGATAATTTATTCTAATTCTCCAGATAGATCATCCAATAAGAAACGGCGTAATAAATTGAGTGCAATAGTTGTTGTACGCTCTATATTTTGTATGCGATCCTTACCTAATTGTAATTTTTTAGTGTAAATTTTTTCATTTTCAGTTACCGCAACCCATATAGTTCCAACTGGTTTTTCTGGGCTTCCTCCTGTTGGTCCAGCCACACCTGACACAGCGATAGCACAATTGACATTCAGCAGCTTTTGGGTTCCTCTTGCCATTTCGATCACAGTTTGCTCACTAACCGCACCATGTTCTTCCAAGGTTGCTTCTTTTACTCCTAACAAGCTCTTTTTTACGGCATTAGAATAAGCTATAATACTGCTTTCATAATAAGCCGAACAGCCTGCCACAGAAGTAATTTTATGGGCAATATTTCCTCCTGTACAACTTTCTGCAGTACCTAGGGTGTAGTTTCTTTTTAATAACATTTGCCCAATAACACTTTCTAAAGTATCTTTTTCTTCTCCAAAAATAAAGCTGCCTAAAATTGGAGGCAATTTACGCACATAATGATCCAACTGAGTTTCTAAAACAATCGCATCTTCCCCATAAGCACTTAGGCGCAAACGTACCATCCCAATCATTGTATTTGGTAAGTAGGCTAATTTTATATTGGATGGCAATTTCTCTTCAAACTCTTCTAATAGGTCTGCCAAATCCGTTTCCCCTTTTCCTGTAACATTAAGGGTATAATGCATAATGGTAGGAAACTCAAACTGCATTTTTAACTTAGGCAATACCTCATATTTCATCAAGTACTTCACCTCTCTTGGTACACCAGGCATAGAAACAATGATTTTGCCCTTGTACTCAAACCACATTCCGGAAGCTGTTCCCGCTTTATTGATCAAAATTTTTGCTCCTTCAGGCATTTCTGCTTGTGCTCTATAACGATCATCTGCTACACGTCCATATTGTGCAAAAAGTTGTTGCAAGTTGCTAAAACTAGGTTCGTGAAACTTCAACTCCATTCCAAAGTACTCTGCCAATGTTTTTTTAGTAACATCATCTTTAGTTGGACCTAAACCTCCTGTTATTAAAACTAACTTGGAACGTGTCATCGCCAAATCTAAAGCATCTACAATAGCTTCTTTGGTATCCGAAATTGTTAACACTCGATCCACAGCAATACCATTTTGATTCAATTCTTCTGCCATCCACGAAGCATTAGTATTCACAATCTGCCCAATTAAAATTTCATCTCCTATATTTATGATTGTTCCTTTCATATTTCTTTCTTTACTTTTTTTGTTCTAACAAAACAAGTTACATAGGAATTCTATGTATTGCCAAATCTTTATCTATTTTTTTATATTTATTACAGACTAATCCAAACAATTTATGGACGAATCAAATCTTGAATAGGTTGTCTTTAGCTTATTAATTAGTACAATTTTTACAACCTTTCAAGGAGTTCATCACGTCTCCTCTAACAAAAACCATACAAAAACATAGGTTATCCTTAATCTTTCTTGTATTCTTGTATTTTGATTCTTTACTTTCTGTAGCAATTATCATAATGAACGACCACACACAGTCTATTAAAAATATATTGGAAGCTTCTATTGCTGTCAAACAGCAACTACTTCAACAAGATCTCATCTTAGAAAACATTCAAGAAGCTATTGATTGGATGGTACATTGTTTTCAAACAGATGGTAAGGTTCTTTTTTGTGGTAATGGTGGCAGTGCAGCAGATGCTCAACATTTAGCAGCTGAATTTTCAGGACGCTTTTATTATGATCGAGCGCCTTTGTTTGCTGAAGCTTTACACGTCAATGGCTCCTATTTGACAGCTGTTGCTAACGATTATTCTTTTGATGAAATTTATGCTAGAATCGTTCAAGCCAAAGGTAGGAAAGGGGATATTCTGGTAGCTATTTCTACTTCTGGTAACTCTCCCAATGTTGTCAAAGCATTGCAACAAGCAAAAAAAATAGGCTTAATCACGATTGGTTTGACTGGCGAAAAAGGTGGTTTGATGCAAGAATATTGTGACTTAGTTTTTAAAGTACCTTCTTTGGATACGCCTAGAATTCAAGAGTGTCACATTTTAATTGGGCATACAATTTGTCAATTGGTGGAGGAACGTATTTTTGGAGTGTAATAACAATTTAACTGATGAAAATAAGTGCTGGCATTTTAGTTTATAGAACAGCAAATTCACAAATAGAATTTTTTCTAGTTCGCCCTGGAGGTCCATTTTATAAAACAGATAAAAATGGTATTTGGACAATTCCAAAAGGTATAGTAGAACCAAATGAATCAGAAATTGAAGCTGCAAAAAGAGAATTTAAAGAAGAAACAGGATTTTCCATTCCACAAGAAATTAAACATTTAGATACTATCAAACTTAGACAAGGTAAACAAGTTAGTGTTTATTATTGCGCAGGTAATTTTGATGCCCCAAATATAAAAAGTCAATACTTCAAGATGGAATATCCTAAAAATTCAGGTGAATTAGTTTCTTTCCCTGAAATTGAAGCTGCCAATTGGTTTTCTTATGCACAGGCAAGTCTAAAAATACATCCAAAACTATTGCCCTTCATTAATCAAGTCATCGAAATACTTAATCAGCCAAAACTTTAATTTTTTAAATTCACTTTCCGATATTCAGAGTTGTACCACTCTACGCCCCAGACCTTCACCTCTATTAATTCCAAACGAGTTAATCGAGCCGTTGCTGTAATGGCAAATTTTCGGATAGGTGTTCGCCAACCTTCTGGATCTTCCAATTCTAAAAAAAGGAAATTATTATTAGCTGTCCAATTCCCTTCATAACGATTGCAATAATGACAAGCACGGGTAGAATTTTCATAGACAAAAGTACCATCTTCATTAAGTTGGATTCGCTCTCGTCTTGCTCTAGAAGGTGTTGGTGTAAATTCATATAGCCCAAATCCTTTTTTGTTATCTAGCAAGACTTGTGTTTCATTTTCCAAATCCAAATATTCCAAATCATACTGAGGTTTCAATAGTCCAAAATCATACTCAGCATGCCAAATCTCTTCCCCATTTCGATTATACCAAATTTGTAAGCCATGAAATTGCCCTTCTGAGTTGTACTCTGCATCACTTTTCATTGTACCATCTCCATAGAATTGCTGCCCATAAGTTCTTGCCCCATTGTTATAATAAACCAAGGCCAAGCGATTCTTATCAGTATTATAATACGCCTCGTAATACCCTTTGGGGACGCCTTCTGGTAAAATTAGAAAAACACTATCATTGGTAATATGGGTGGTAAATTGGTAGGTATGCCCGTATCTAAAGTCAATATCCTCTAGATAAATATCATCGTTACTCAAGGTATCTAAAACAAAGTAATTTTCTTGCTGCCCATAAATAGACCAAGAGGTCAATAAGCTTATTATTAATATCGTATAGCATTTCCACATCCTATAAATCTAAGAAAGCGCCTTGATAAAAACTAAAAAAAATAGGATTATCGTCCTAAAGACAATAATCCTATTGGTATAAATACATTTTATTTTCAAAAAACAACTTAGATAATCAAGCGCATCGGCTCTTCCAAGATTGCTTTTAGTGTTTGCAAGAATTTTGCTCCAGAAGCACCATCCACCACTCTATGATCGCAAGACAAAGTTACTTTCATGAAGTTCGACTCTTTTACCTCACCATCTACCATAACCAACTTAGGACTAATCGCTCCAACAGCCAAAATACAAGCATCAGGAGAATTGATAATTGCAGTAAATTCATCAATACCAAACATTCCTAAATTAGAAATGGTAAAAGTATTGCCAGACATTTGTTCTGGCGTTAGTTTACGATCCTTAGCTTTACCCGCCAAGTCACGAATTTCTGTTGCTATTTGAGACAAAGCTTTTGTATCTGCATTTCGTACCACAGGAACCACCAAACCTTCATCTATCGCTACCGCTACGCCCATGTTGACATAGTTGTAATAACGAATTTTATCGCCCAACCAAGCAGCATTGATATTTTTGTGCTCTTTCAAAGCTTTTGCTGTTGCTTTTACCACAAAATCATTAAAGGAAATTTTAGTTTCCGTCAACTCTTTGACTTGCTTACGAGTTGCCATCAACTTGTCCATGCAAATTTCCATTGTCAAATAGAAATGTGGAGCAGAGAACTTACTTTCGCCCAATCTACGAGAAATCACCTTACGCATCTGGCTAACAGGCACATCTTCGTAATCACCTTCTGGTTCAGGAACTTTAACCGTTTTAGGAGCCACAGTTTCTTCAACTGGAGGATTTTTCAAATACTCCTCTATATCACGTTTGACAACACGTCCATCGTCTCCAGTACCTTTCACTTTATGAATGTCGATACCTTCTTCTTTTGCCATTGCTTTTGCCAATGGAGAAGCTTTGACACGACCGTTGCTAGAGCTGTTGTTATTTTCTTCTTTTTGCAAAGGAGCAGAAACGGTTTCTAAAACTTCATCTGAAGGTTTTTCTGTTTCTTTTTTGGGAGCCTCTTCTTTCTTAGGCGCCTCTTTCTTAGCTGCAATATCAGCATCTTTCAATAAGGCTTTATAATCTTCTCCCTCTTCTCCAATTACAGCAATTACAGCATCTACAGGAACTGCATTGCCTTCTTCTACGCCAATGTACAAAAGTACACCGTCATAAAAGCTTTGGAATTCCATAACTGCTTTGTCTGTTTCAATTTCGGCTAATAATTCACCTGATTCTACAGCATCGCCGACTTTTTTGTGCCATGCCACTAGTGTCCCTTCTTCCATGGTATCACTAAGTGCGGGCATATGTACCACATTTGCCATTATAGTTGTCTTTTTCGGTAGTTTTTAGATATTTTTATAATCTGAATTATAAAGATAGTAATGATTCTTTAATCTTATAAAATTGAATCGCTTTATTTGACGTTATTAAAATAAACATTATTTAGCTATCTATACAGTTCTAAAAAACAATACAACAATGTTAAAAAAACTAAGTTTAATTTTTGCGCTATTTACCTTATGCCTATTTTCTTGTGATAATCCTAGAAATTATACTCTAGAAGAACTAGAAAAAAACCATTACAACAATTTAGGCTTGCGAGTAGAAGCAGCATTAGATGCAGAAGGGTATAAAAAAACCTTTGAGGAGTTTCAAAATTTGAAAAAAGAAGAAATTTTAAGCCGTTTAAGTGCCAAAGATTTGGAGTTGCACTACGCTTCTTTTGGTTTGTATTATTTAGCAACAGCTTATGCTATTAAAAATGATATAGAAAATGCTTTAAAATACCACAAGATTGCTGCCGAGTATTATCTCAATCCTCAATCTTTGCTCAAATTAGCCGAGTTAAATTTTCACATACACAAGGATTATCCCAAGGCGTATGAATACTTACATCAATCCTTGGAAATTACGGTAGAAATAACCGAAAATAATCGCAGCCATCCTCTTTCTAAAAATGGAAAAAATAAAGCACAGTACCTACTGCAAGAATTAGAAAGAATGGGAGAAAGAAACATTTTTGACCGAACAGCCATCAGAACAAAATTAAAAAAAGAACTAACGCCTTTGATGGAAAAATATCGTAAAATGTATGGCTTGGGACCTAGAAAGAGTTCTTAAAAAAATGCCATTAAAAGGATGGTCTCAAGCACTTAGAAAGTGTCTGAGACCATCCTCAAAATAAATCTTCAACTCCCTATATTTTTAGTCATTTTTCTTTACTTCCAAGCGTTCTTCTTCAATTTGACGCAAAGCAATATCTGCATTAGCTGTAGGATAATCTCCTGACAAACAAGCCATGCAAGTATTCAATCCCATATCTCTAAATTGCGTTTGCAATTCTTCCAACGATTGATAAATCAAAGCATCTGCACCAATGTAATTTTTAATATCATCAATGGTTCTATTCGCTGCAATTAGCTCCGTTGTTACAGACATATCAATCCCATAAATACAAGGATTTAACAAGGGTGGAGCCGCAGAGATAAAGTAAATTTCTGCTGCACCTGCTTCTCTCAAAATTTGCACAATACGCTTAGAAGTTGTTCCTCGAACAATCGAATCATCTACCACGGCTACTTTCTTTCCTTCTACCGTTTTTGAAATTGGATTCAACTTTCGTTTCACAATATCTTCTCGTTCAGATTGTTTGGAAGAAATAAAACTACGTCCAATATAATTACTCTTCACCAAACCTCGACGATGTGGAATATCTAATTCTTCTGCCAAGCCCGAAGCCGCAAAATAACCAGAAGTAGGCACATCAATCACAATATCAGGTTCCAAACCAGCGGCTCTAACTTTGGTAGCCAATTGACGCCCCATCTTCACTCGTTGTCCAGCAACTAAACGAGTATGTAGGTAAGAATCTTCTCTAGCAAAGTAGATAAATTCAAAGACACAAAAACGTTGTCCATTGGTATGCCCTTTTCGAGAATGTACTTTTTTATCGTTATCAATAAAAATCATTTCTCCAGGTTCCAAATCACGAACTACCTTATAGCCCAAATGATCAAAACAAACGGTCTCTGAAGCAACGCCATACACGACTCCTTCTTTGGTTTCTTTCTTTCCTAAGATCAATGGACGAATACCATTTGGATCACAAAAAGCCAACAAACCATGATTCGCAATAATAGATACGACAGCATAAGCTCCGTGTACTTTTTGTTGGGTTGCATTAACCGCATCAAAAATATCGTCTGGACTTACTTTTCCAAGATCTTTGGAAGCACGTAATTCGGATACAAAAGTGTACAAAATCAACTCCAAGTCATTGGTTGTATTTGGCAGAATATGATGTTCTCTATACAAACGCTCACTAATTTCATTAAAATTAGTAATGTTCCCATTGTGCGCCATAGAAATCCCAAAGGGGTAGTTGGTGCCAATTGGTTGTGCATTTTTTAACTCATTCGAACCGTGTGTGGTATAACGGACATGCCCAATTCCAATATCGCCCAACAAACGCTCTAAATGTTTTTCTTCAAAAACCGTATTCACCAAGCCCAAGCCCTTTTTCTCATGAAAAAGTTTTTTGAACGTCGTAATTCCCGCAGCATCTTGCCCTCTATGTTGCAAAGCGGTTAAGCCCATCATCAAATCGTAAACAATTTTTTCACGACCTATAAAACCTACAATTCCACACATTTTTTTCTTTTTAAAATAATAGTTCTGTGTACAGGACAAAAATTTCATTATAAAATCAAACAGATAGAATCTGCCTAAAATACTTATTAGATCGCTTTGCTTTTAGATGCTAGATATTAGATCTTATTGAGTTTCAATAGAGTCTAATATCTAGCAGCAAAGCGGTCTAATATCTAAGAGCGCAGCGATCTAAAAAATTGTTGAATAGATTCTTGCTCTAAAGTATTATATATATTTCTTATCCTATGCAATTAAATTTATTCAAAAATTTCTTGAAGTGTTTTACTATAAAAATAATGCTCCACTGCCAAGCCTCGACGCTCTACTTCTTCCAGAGTACTTGCCTCTTTGAGGTCCACAGAATGTTGCGCTATAATTGTTCCCGTATCTAGTCCTTCATCAACGTAGTGTACAGTTACTTTTGTTGTTTCTAATCCTTCTTCAAATGCCCATCCATAACCATTTAAGCCTTGATGTTGGGTAGTATCCGCAGGATGAATATTGATAATTTGCTTTGGATAAGCTTGTACAAACTCACTAGATAGTACTCGCATATAACCTGCTAAGACAATATAATCCAACTTATAATCAGACAATAAAGTTAAGACCTTTTGGTCAAAAGTTGTTCGTTTTAGACCTTTTGATGCAATAGATTGAGTTTCTAAGCCCAATTGGCTGGCATATTCCAACCCTCCAGCATTGGGCTTGTTGGCAAAGACCAAAACCACTTCTGCTAAGTCCTTCAAAATTCCAGTTTGACATTGTTCCACAATAGCTTTCATATTGCTACCACGCCCAGATATAAATATGGCAATTCTTTTTTTCATTTATTTCACCACTTTATAAACGCGTTGTCCAATATCTTTTCTATAGAAATTATCTTTGAAGCTAATTTTAGCGCATTCCTCATATGCTTTTTCAATCGCAGCTTCCAAGGTTTCACCTTGTGCTACAACATTCAAAACACGACCACCATTACTGACTATTTTCCCTTTTTGTAATTTGGTACCTGCGTGAAAAACAATCGCATCCTCTACTTCAGACAAACCTTTTATTTCATAGCCCTTTTGATAAGCCTTTGGATAACCTCCAGAAACTTGTACTACGTCTACAAAAAAGCCTTCTTCAAACTCTAATTCCAAATCACCTAAACTTCCATCCAAACAAGCTTTTACCACTTCCGCCAAATCTGTTTTCAAAGAAGGCAATAAAACCTCTGTCTCAGGATCTCCAAAACGCACATTATATTCCAATAGTTCTGGACCATCTTCTCCCATCATAATACCAAAATAAATCACGCCTTTGTAATTCATTTTTTCTGCTTGAATGCCTTTTAAAGTTGGTTGTACAATTTTTTCATCAATCTCTGCTGCTAAATTTGCATTCCAAAATGGTACTGGACACATCACGCCCATACCGCCTGTATTGGGTCCTGTATCGCCATCATTTAGTTGTTTATGGTCTTGTGAGGGTAATAATAATTGGATGTTTTGACCATCAGTAAACCCAATGATAGAGATTTCATCTCCAACAATTTTGTCTTCAATTAAGAAAGGGCATTCCTCTCCATATTGCTCGCGCATTTCATCCAAACCATCCAAGGCTTCTTGAATGTTATCACAAACAAAAACGCCTTTACCTGCTGCCAAACCATCGTATTTGATGACTAAGTCTCCATCCATTTCGTGGACAATGTCTTCTGCATCGCTAACCGCAGAAAAAGTATGAAAGTCTGCTGTTGCAACGCCATACTTTTCCATAAAATTCTTAGAAAAAATCTTAGAACCTTCTAATTGTGCCGCATCTTTGCAAGGTCCCAAAGCCTTGATCGTTGTTTGATTAAAGTAATCTACAATACCATTTGCCAAAGGGACTTCTGGTCCTACAAAAATATAGGTAATCCCGTGTGCTTCACAAAACTCTTGAATAGCTTCAAAGTCATTAATATCCATTGGGTAACTATTGGGAATCCCACCATTTCCTGGCAAGGTATAAACGGCCGCTTCTCCTAGGCTTTTTGCCAGTTTCCAAGATAAAGCGTGTTCTCTCCCTCCTGACCCAATTATCGCTATTTTCATTACTATGTTATTGAACAGTTTATTGAATTTTCATTTTTTTTACAAAAATTGAAAAACACCTTATCTCAAATTGAAAAACAATTTGAGATGGTTTTCTAATAAACTGTTAACATTACAGCAAAATTACTTCATCGCCTCTCTAGCTGCTTCAACTGTCAAATCGCAAATACGAACTGCATCACCCACATAATCCACCGCTTCCCATTTGTAAATTCGATCCTTCACAGCTTGGTCTATATCCAAACCTTTCACCAATTCCATCAACATTTCTCTAGTTGGTTTTTGACCACGAGAAACTTTTTTCAACAAAGTATAAGGGTCATCTACCCCTACAATTTTTAGAATCGTTTGAATCGGTTCTGCCAATAATTCTGGACTATCTTGCAGCTCATTTCGGCAATTTGTTTCATTAATTTTCAACTTATTCAAACCACGCATCAATTCAGTCATTCCCAAAGAAGAATAGGACAAAGCTGACCCCATGTTACGTTGCACTGTAGAATCTGAAAGGTCTCTTTGCATTCTAGAACGACACAATTTATCGGACAAGAAAGTCAACATCGAGTTCGCCAACATCAAATTTCCTTCACTGTTCTCAAAGTTAATTGGATTGACTTTGTGTGGCATTGTAGAAGAACCAACTTCTCCTGCTTTTACTTTTTCTGAGAACAAATCTTTAGAAATATACAACCAACAATCGACATCTAAATCCATTGTAATGTTGTTGATTTGACGCGTCCAATTAAAGTAGGTCGCATAAGTATCGTGATCTTCAATTTGCGTAGTTGCAATGTTTGGTTCCAGACCATGTTTACGCAAGAAATTGTGGGCAAAATTCAACCAATCAAAATCAGGAAAGGCTGCCAACATAGCCGAGTAGTTTCCTACGGCACCGTTAATTTTACCTAAAAAAGTAAAGTTTTTTAACTCCTTGTAAATACGAGTAATTCGATTGATAAATACGGCAATTTCTTTCCCCGCAGTACTAGGAGACGCTTTTTGACCATGTGTACGACAAGGAAATGGAATATTTTTCCAAGCATCTGCCAACTCAATCAATTTATTTAAAACGGCTTCTATTTGTGGCAAATGCTGCTCTTCCAAATAATCCTTCAACATAAAGGTATAAGCCAAATTATTAGCATCTTCAGAGGTTAAAGCAAAGTGTAGCATATTCACATCACGCAATTGAGTACGCTCTCTCAAGAACATTTCACAGGCTTTTACATCGTGATTAGTAACACTTTCAATTTCCTTGATGCGTTGATAATCTGCATCTGTAAAGTTATCAATACAGTCTTGAATATTTGCTTTTTCTGTTGCATTCAAAGGTTCAAACAAACCTGCTTCGTCCAAAGCTAAAACATAAAGTAATTCTACTTTACAACGGTAATACATCAACCCTTTTTCAGAAAAATATTTTCTATGAGGAACTAGTTTTCCAGCATATCGACCATCTAAGGGTGAAATAGCATCAATTATCATTTGTTCTTATTTTTAATAGAGAGAACCTCTAGTCATTTGTTTAAAAAATTACTTATTCTGGATCACAGCATCCGCATCATCCAAAGATTGTTTCATTTCTACAACCTCTTGTGCGATTTGTTCTCGAATACTAGGTATGTTCAAACTACAAACCGTAGCACGAACCACACTATCCATCGACGTTTCTACCCCATCAATAACAGGAACACTTAAATTAGCCACCAAAGCCATTCCCAAACTTTCAGGTCCTATCGCAATCACTGCAACAGGCTCTATAGAGGTGTTATAAACAGTGGCTAAATCTAAAATACGCTCTCCATTTCTATCCGCAGAAATTACCCGTAAGTCTACACAAAGATTATATTCTTCTACATAATCTTTTAATACTTTACAATCGTCTAAATCATCTTCATCATCCATCACAATCGCCACAAAACCAGGTCTAATAACCCCTGCTTTTAGTAGGTTATTATAAATACGAACCTTAGAAGGTAAATCTACTAAACTGAATTCCTTTCCAGTAACTGCTTTGTAAATCTCTTGGTATCGACGACTTGTTTCTGCTACTACCTCTGGTGCCAGAATAGTGGGCACTTCTCCATTCACTTGGTTAGCCAACATCCACTGACGGACAAATTCTTTGTCAATTTGCTCTGCTGTAGCAGGATTTTCTTTATAATCTTCTAGGCTCCAAAAGCGAGAAGAATCAGGCGTGTGCATTTCATCAATCAGAATCAATTTGCCATCTAGTAAACCAAATTCATATTTTGTATCCACCAATACAATTCCTCGCGCTGCCAAAAACTCACTTCCAAATGTAAACAGCTCAATCGCTTTCGTTTTCATTTGTTGATAAATTTCTGCCGTTACCAAACCACCTTCTACAATACCTTGTTCATTGATTTCAGAATCTACATCATCCTTGGTCGTTGGCGTTAAAATAGGTTGGTCAAACTTTTGGTTTTTAACCATGCCATCTGGAACCACTACATCGCTAATTTGACGTTTCCCATTTTCATAACCCCTCCACATCGAACCTGTCAAATAACCACGAACAACCATTTCTACACGAATTGGTTCTGCTTCTTTTACCAAAGTAACATAGTCATCTATTTGCTCGATAACATGATTATCAATAATATGCTTCGTTTGTTCAAACCAAAAATTAGCAATTCCATTCAAAACAGCTCCCTTTGTAGGAATAGCTGTTTTAATTTTCTTATTAAATGCAGAGATGCGATCTGTGACAACAATCATACGAGTATTGTCATCTATACGGATACTGTCTCTAACTTTTCCTCTGTGCAATGTTTTCAACTGAGGAGAATCAAATTTTGTTAAACAATCCATGATATTGTTTTAGAACAGTTCATTGAATTTTTACTTTTCTATCGAAAAAGAAAAAACACCTTACATCAAATTGATTGTTAATCAATTTGATGTGGTTTTCTAACAAACTGTTGGTTTTTTATTTTGTAACCGTTTATTGAATTTTTATTTTTTATCAAAAAAATAAAAAACACCTTATGTCAAATTGATTAACAATCAATTTAACATGATTTTCTAATAAACTGTTAGTTTTCTATTTTGTAACCATTTATTGAATTTTTATTTTTTATCAAAAAATAAAAAACACCTTATGTTAAATTGATTAACAATCAATTTAACATGGTTTTCTAATAAACTGTTAGTCCTTTGCTTTATATTGAGTATGATGTCAGACACTTTGAAAGTGTGTCTGATATCATACTCCTTCACCAACTAATACTAATGCTTAAAATGTCTAATACCTGTAAAGACCATCGAAACACCCAAGTCATTACAAGTAGCAATCACTGACTTATCTCGAATAGAACCTCCAGGTTGAACAATTTTTCGTACACCTGCTGCTGCTGCTATTTCTACATTATCCGCAAAAGGGAAAAAGGCATCTGAAATCAACCAAGCATTTGCCAATTCTTGCGCTACATAAGTTTCAAAATCTTCGTCTGCTCCTGTAAATTCATTGCGCAAGTTTTCACGACTTTTTTCAATAGACAATTTAGTAGCAATCAAACGATTTGGCTGACCAGCACCCATGCCCAACAATTGTGCATAACCATTCTTAAAACGAACAATAGCAATAGAGTTAGATTTGATGGTTTTGATCGCACGCAAACCAAATTCAATAAGCGGCTGCTCTACGGTCATGACTACAGGAGTTGCTGTAACAACGTCTAATTTACTGTGCAATTGGTTGTCTACGTCCTGTGCCAATAAGCTCCCATTCAAATAACGCAAATCCATCCCTCCTGTCAAACGAGCAGGATTAAATTCAATAATTCTAAGGTTTTTATGCTGTTGCAAATAAGCCAAGGCTTCTGCCGTAAATTCTGGCGCAATGACCACCTCTACAAACTTGCGTTTGCTCTTGTCCTCATTATTCAATTCAAAAAACTGAACCGTTTCAAAGGTTACTTTTTGATTAAAAGCAATGATAGAACCAAAGGCAGAAATAGGATCTCCTGCCCAAGCCAATTGTAACAATTCTGCTTGATCGTCCCCTTCACAAAGCCCACAAGGGTTGCTGTGTTTAATTACAGAACAAGCTGGACGAGTTGATTCTTTGATTGCCTCAATAGCTCCATTGATATCCAAAATATTATTAAAAGACAAAGCTTTTCCGTGCAATACATTTAAATCATACAAAGAGTTGTCTGAGTTTTTTTCTTTGTAAAAACGAGCCGCTTGATGACTGTTTTCACCATAGCGTAAATCAATGCCTTCTTCAAAGCCTAAACGCAGAGAATTAACTCCTATTTCTTTGTCCATTGTTGTTGCAATCAAAGCATCATAATCCGCAGTATGATTGAATGCTTTGGTCATCAATTTTTTGCGAAAATCGTAGGTCAAAGCTCCTTTGTTGCTTTTTAACTGTGCCATCAACTCGGTATAATCTGAAGGTTGTGTGACAGTCGCTACATATTTAAAATTCTTAGCAGCAGCACGGATCATGGTTGGTCCACCAATGTCGATGTTCTCAATTAAAGTATCAAAATCAGCTCCTTTTTTTAGGACTTCTTGAAATGGATACAAATTACAAACCACCAAATCAATTGGCTCAATATTGAGCGAAGCGGCTTCTTCAGCATCTTTTTCACGATCAAACAGCAAAGCCGACTCGATGTTAAAAGAAATCGTTTTCATACGACCACCAAAGGCTTCAGGATTCCCCGTTACGGTTGAAATTTCTGTCGTAGCAATTCCTGCTTCCTCTAGCTTGCGCTGTGTCCCTCCTGTAGAGATAATTTCACAGCCTGCATCTGCCAAAGATTGCGCTAATTCTACTACTCCTGCTTTGTCTGAAACGCTAATTAAAGCTCGTTTAATCGGAATCAAAAGATCCATTGTCTGATGTTAATTTTAGTAGTTTATACAATTTTTTAGTTTTCAAAAAAAACTAAAAAAACACTAATTATCTAATTGATTATCAATAAGCAATCTTCCACAAGATATACAACAAAGTAATTGGATAATTAATTAGATGCGTTTTTGCATAGACTATTGTGATTTATGTGGTTTTGATAAAAAATTATACTCGTATTTTATTTATGCTTAGTGTTAAATTAGTTGACTTATAACACAAAAACATAAAGAGCCTGTTTGAAGTACACTCCAAACAGGCTCCATGTTGCCTAATTATATTGCCTATATACGTGCTGTATTAGGTCTATTGTAATAAGGATATACGTATTTTGAATGCCCGTTTTCATTGGTTAGCCTTCAATTAAGTGTTTTGATCTAAACTGTTGCCAGTTTTTGTGATTTGATGTGCTCTACAATATTGGTAAAGATAGTTAATCCTTCGCCAGCTTCGTTATGATTTGGGTTATTTCGTTTAATTTGTCCCCAATTCGGATTGTTGTACAAAGTCAAGTAAGCTTCTGGATGTGGCATCAATCCAAATACTTGTCCCGTTGGATTGGTCAATCCTGCACAATTCAAATCTGCGCCGTTTGGATTTGCTGGATAAGTTGCTGTTTCCGTTCCATCTTCTGTACAATAAGTCAAACAGTTTAAACTTTCTGCTTGAACTTTTGCACGCATAGCATCGTCCATAAAAATCAACTTTCCTTCTCCATGACGAGCAGGCAAAGCCATTTGTGTGATCCCTTTTAAGAAAGGTGTTTTTACAGTGCTGTTCACTTTGCAATACACCCAACGATCTTCAAACTTTCCTGAATTGTTGTTACTCAACGTTGCTTCTGGTTCAAAATCGTGCTTGGTGTTTGGCAACAAGCCCATTCTTACCAGCATTTGAAAACCATTACAAACACCCAAAATATATTTGCCATCTTCCAAGAACTGTTTGATCTCATCCAACAAGACCTTACCAGAAGGCAATTTTTTAAATTTTATTTTATTAGAAACCACCTTACCCGATGCCAAGTCATCTCCAAAAGAAAAACCTCCTGGAAAATTCAAAACATCATAGTCGTGAATCGATACCTTCCCCAACAAGATTTCATTCAAATGCACAATCTCTGCTGTTGCACCCGCCAATTGATAAGCGGCTGCCATTTCTTCCTCACAATTAATTCCGAAACCTGTTATCACTAAAGATTTTACTGCTGTCATTATATTTCAATTTGAAATGTTACACATTTAAACTTTCTAAAATCACTATTTCGTGAATAAATCATATCACCTTAATTATCAATAAGATACATAGTTAATAATCAGATTGATATAAAATGTTTTTTATGTTTTTTTTTGAAAAAACTAAAACCTCGGAGAAGCAGCGAAGCTAATTCCACGAAGTACTAAAAACAATATTCTTCATAATAAATACAGACTTTACTCTTAATAATCTTAGATATAGGAGTCTAATATCTAGGAACGAAGAGCGAAGCGAGCTTGTTCCCAATTTACTTGCTTGCAAGTCTCCAACAAAGCTTGTTTTGAACCTTCAATTTACTTGAAGGGAGGGGTTCTAATTTCTAAAATTATTACAATACCAACCCTCCTGCCCAGGCTTCTAACAAGGCTTCTGTTGGTAAATTAATCAAGTTATTATTATTAGAAAGAATGCTGATATGCTTCTCCTCTCTTACCTTTCCTAAGAAAAAGGCTTTGTCTCCAAAGATAGCTTCAAAAGCCGCCTTGTTTTCTGGACGAATAGACACCACAAAACGAGAATGCGATTCAGAAAACAACTTCACCACATCTGACAATTTCCCTAAAGCATCTAAGTTTACTTCTAAACCAAACTCTCCACCAAAAGCAGATTCAACCAAAGTTACTGCCAATCCACCATCTGACAAATCGTGGCTAGACTCAATCAAGTTCTCAGCATTTGCTTTCATCACTTTTAAGTACAATTCTTTTGCGGCTTCTTTCCGAACTTTAGGCACGTTAGCCCCCAACTTGTTGTACAAGTTATAAAATTCAGAAGCTCCCAACTCATTGTACGTTGCTCCCAATTGATAAACCAAATCTCCAGCTGCTTTAAAATCAGAAGTTACCGTTTTACGGACATCATCTACTTTCGCAGTCATCGAATACAAGATCGTTGGAGGAACAGAAATTTTAACCCCATCGGCTTTAAAATCATTCTTCATACTATCTTTTCCAGACGTCAATGGAATATCAAAGTAAGTTGCCATGTCGTACAAAGCTTCACACATTTGCACCAATTTCGCCAACTTAAACTTTCCGTCAGGATTACTAATTTCATGATACTCTGAATCTGGCACACAGAAATTATCATTTACGGACCAGAAAATACCATCATTAGAATTCGTATTCGGTAAGTTTCCACCTGCTGAGATAATTTGGCGGATCGCTTCATCAAAAGCACCTGCCGACATTTCGTAGGCATCAATATCACCATAACGAGGCAAAATACCATTCGAAATCGCTACCCCTTCAAAACTATTGAATCCAAAACGCATAATTGCTGCATCCTGTGGTGCTTTTCCTTTAGGTCCCATCAAAGGTTTGATGATGGTTTTTCCTTTTACTTCGTGATCGTATTGACGAATAATAGATTCTCTAGAACAAATGTTCAAGCTACCCATCAAATTAACCAATACTTCATTGTAATTATTTATAGCAGGCAAATTAGGCTCTTGTAAGCTTGGTTTATCCCACTGTGCATACATTATTTTTTGAGGATCTCCTTCATGTAGGAATTCCATATCTAGGTATGCGACTTTTTCATTATTATAACGAATATCCAAATAGCCATCGCTTGTAAAGTAGCCAATATCTGTCAACTCTACTTCCATTGCTTCTGCCATCTCAAACAGAGGCGCAACTTGATGTTCTTCGATAACTAAAGACATACGCTCTTGAGATTCCGAAACGAAAATTTCCCAAGGCTTTAGTCCTGCATATTTTAAAGGTACTTTTTCTAAATCTACCACAGCACCACCAGAAATCGTTGCCAATTCCCCAATCGAAGAAGACAATCCTCCAGCACCGTTATCTGTGCTACATTTCACCAAACCTGCCAAACAAGCTTTGACTAAAAAGTCCGCTACTTTTTTCTGTGTAATTGGACTACCAATTTGAACCGCCGAAGAAGGAGAATGCTCGTCAATTTCTATCGAAGAAAATGTTGCTCCATGAATACCATCTTTACCAACACGTCCACCAGCCACAATAATTCTATCGCCAGCATCAATTGGTTTTTCCCAAGATGGCTTGCCCTTATAATCGTAAGGCATCAAGGCTCCTGTTCCACAATAAACCAATGGTTTACCACTATAACGATCATCAAAAACAACTGAACCATTTACAGTAGGCACACCAGACTTGTTGCCCCCATCTTCAATTCCAGAAACAACCCCTTCCATAATTTGTCGAGGGTGCAATTGACCAGTCAACAAAGGCTTGTCATAATCTGGATTTCCAAAACAAAGTACATTGGTATTGAACAATAGTTTTGCTCCACCAACACCTGTTGCCAAAGGATCACGATTGTTTCCCAAAATTCCAGTAATTGCTCCTCCGTAAGGATCTAAAGCTGATGGAGAATTATGCGTTTCTACCTTCCAAACAAACAACTGATCGTTGGTCGCTTTTACGACCCCAGCATTATCCGAAAACACCTTTACTAACCATTTATTGTTGTTGGCTTCTAAGCTTTCTTGAACGGTAGAAGTCGTTCCTTTGATGTATGTTTTAAACAGCGAATTGATTGTTTTCTCTTCTCCTGTTTCTGCATTTTTATAATGAATAACTGCATTAAATTCTTTATGCTTACAGTGCTCCGACCACGTTTGTCCTAGTATTTCTAGTTCACAATCGGTTGGATCAGTAGGCAAACCAACTGCTTGACGAGCTTCTTTTGTTTTGTCATTATCATAATAACCAACAATAGCTTTCATCTCAGCCAAGTTCAAGGCTAAGACTTTCTCCTTAGACAACTGCACCAAATCAGCATCATTCAAATCTAAGTTGACAATTTCAGTCGTTGCATCAGCAGTCATTTTCACTTCAGGTACATAAGGCGTAAAGCTTAATTGACCAGCATCATTTTGATAAGCATAGGTAAAATGATTAATCAAAGGATTTCCTAACAGACGCTTTGCAATCAAAGTCAATTCTTCTTGAGAAAGCTTGTTCTCAAAATAATACACGACTTGCGTAAAAATATGCTGTGTATTCACATCTGCTTCTATGTTGAAGAAATCCACCCAAGCCATTTGTGCAGAAGTTCCTTCATCGTCGGTTACACCTGGCAATTGAGCAATAGCAATACAAGATTGATACGCTGTGGGTATATACAATTCATTCACCAAAATTTCATCCGTTACAACATCTTTGATACAACGAGTTGCATAGTCTTGTAACTCTGCTGGACTTGCATTGTAGTTGATAGAAAACAGCTTAGCGCTTTTTACGTTTCCTGTTGTAATCCCTAATTGTTTTAGGCATTTCTCTTCAACCTTTTTACCTTTTACATCAATGATGTGTGGTTTCAATAAAACTTGAATAGAAGCAGTCATTATTTATGTTCTGTTATTAAGTTTAATAGTTCGTTGATTTTTTATTTTCCTAACGAAAAAGTAAAAAAACATCTTATACTCAATTGATTATTAGTATCATAAATTTTTGGACATTTAAAACACATCCACCTAATAATCAATTAAGTATGACCTCCTAACGAACTATTCTAAGTTTAAGAATGTTTGTATACAACACAATTGGCATGCATTCCTGCGCCTACAGACGCAAAAACAACAATATCTCCTTTTTTAATACTTTGTCCATCCATCACCCCTTTCATAATAAGGTCTAGTACCGTTGGAACGGTTGCGGCTGAACTATTTCCTAATTTATGCACCACTAAAGGCATCATCTCTTCTGGGTAATCTGCGTAACCATTCATCTCATACAAGCGTTTCAAGATGATTTTATTCATCTTCATATTGGCTTGATGCATGACAAATTTGTCTACATCTTCTAATTTTAGCCCTGCTTTGGTCAAGCAATCGTTCATAGCAGTAGGAACTTTAGTTACCGCATAACGGAAAACACCTTTTCCATACATACGAATGTATTGCCCTTCTGTTTCGGTTCTTAAAGAATCGCCCATTTTTAAATAATCAGCTTCTCCAACACAATCCGAAACAGTTACATGTGACAAAACACCTGTTGGTTCTTCTCCATCTTCATATTCTACTGCTTCCAAAATAGCAGCACCACCACCATCTGCGAATAACATTCCGTCAATATCATGCGGATCTGTCATTCTAGAAACAGTATCTGCACCAACGACCATCACGCGTTTTACATCACCTGATTTGATGTAATAATTTGCTTGAATCAATGCTTGCACCCAACTTGGGCAACCAAACAAAATATCATAAGCCACACAATGAGGGTTTTTAATCCCTAATTTTTGCTTTACTTTTGCTGCTAAATTAGGCAACAAATCTGATTGGATAGTTCCATAATTAACATCTCCAAAGTTATGCGCTACGATAATATATTCTAATGTTTCAGGATCAATTCCTGAAGATTCTATAGCCAATCTAGCCGCTTGAGCTCCAAGGTCGGATGCTTTCACTCCTTTCTCTGCTACTCGACGCTCCACAATACCTGCGACTTCTTCAAACTTCGCTGTAATTGCTTCGTTTGTTTTGGTCATTTGTTCGTGATCCTTATTAAAAAAAGTATTGTTCCAAAAAGCGTTATTTGCTTTTTTAATTTTTGGCAATACTGATCCACTCCCTATAATTCTTGAACTGTATCTTTTCATGAAACTTTTTTATTGTCTTACTTAATTCAATTGATTGTAATGATTTGGTTACCTTCTAAAGATGTTTTAATTCAGTGTTACCACTATAAATTTCATTTTAATAAAAAAACATCTAAGGTAGAAAGAGACTAAAAAAAAGTCTATCCTCCTAAAAACCAACCTGTGGGGTCATCAATCAACTAAGTATTGTTTTTGAGAAACTACGGTGTACAATACACATAGCCCCTACTAAAAAATATTCTACTAAAACCCTCCCTTTGAATCTTAGTAAACTTCAAGTTGCAAATATACTATTTTAAATAATAGTTAAGGTTCCTCATTTGGGATAAAAAAAGGTTCCTTTTTCTATTCAAGTGTATCTAATCAACCTAAGAGCTTTTCAATAAATCAGGATCTATCCAAAGAAAAAAGACTGTCTTACACAGACAGTCTTCTTCATTATTTTAGTACGTTCCTTCCAATTGGGCGCTTACCGTTTTTAGCGTAATCTTGCGCTCTGCGGTAATTGTTCCAGCAACTTGTGCTTGGTAGCCCATTGCCTCGGTTATCTCTAATACCTTATCGACTTGGCTCTCTTCTGCTACAAGCAACATTCCATTGCCCATATTCCAGTATAAATAAGCATCCTCAGGGGCTACATTGCCTAAATCCATCAATTGCTCCATGATTTCTAGTGGCTCAAACAAATTATATAAGTCTGCCCCTAGATTGTTCGCCTTTAGTACTCTTTGGAAATTATCAATAATACCACCTCCTGTAATGTGTGCTACTCCAGAAAGTTGTACCCCAGAACGAATGATTTTAGTAATAAGAGGTGTATAAATTAAAGATGGCGTTAATAAAGCAGCGCCCCAAGTGAAACCACCTCCGTAGTGTTCATCGTGCCAAGCGTCGCCAAAACTAGCTTCCATAATTCCACGCACCAAGGAAAATCCATTACTACGGAAACCACGTGCTTTTAGTGCAATTACTCTATCTCCTGTTTTTACAGCAGTACCATCAAATGGTTTCTCTAATTCATCTGGCAAAACTCCAATAGCGGTAGAACACCAGTTGAAGTGCATTCCTTCTCCATATCCGCTAATGCGGTTTCCTAACTCAGCAATTTCTCCACCAGAAATACTCATACCACAATAGTCACAAGCCTCTGCAAGGCCTTTCATCAAACTATTGATAGTTGCTCTATCTAGTTGGTCAACATCTATGATATTAGAAATGTTCGTTGGCTCGAAGCCTGCTGTTGCCAAGTCATCGGCAACCATTGCTACTAAGTCAAAACCTAAGGTATCATAAATACCTGTACGTTCTGCCAGTTCTATTTTGGTACCAATACCATCTGAAGCAATTCCAATACGCTGATCACCAAATTGAAGCATGTTTGAAAAAACACCATCTACTTTTAGTGCAGCAGCTCCTGCCTTGTTGGTTCTATTGGGGAAGGTCTTTTTAGCCCAGCCGAATGCATCTTTGGAACAAAGGTTTCCAAGGTCGATATCTAGGCCACTTTTCTCTTGATTGGACATTTGTTAATGTTGTAAAAAGAAGTGAAATGGTTTAATTTATAGGCTCTGCCTAACTCTTTTCTCTTGAACCCCCTGAATTGAAGTGCAAAGGTAGCATTTTTATAACTAAAACAAATAATCGTCTACAAAAAATAATTAGATAGCTTGTAAAAGAGTTAAAAAACAAGCACAAATCAAACACAAACCAATGATTATCAAACAAATAATTATACTTATTTTTTTCTACTTTCTATAATTATTTATTAACTTAAGATTAAGTTTTAATTTTAATTCGCATTTATTATCACTTTAAATCCTGTATATTTGGGATTAACAAAATAAGGGTGTAGATTTGCTCGCAATTTTTTCCAAACCATTTAACTTTCCAAGATGAAAAAGTTGCTAAAAGAAGGACTCACCTTCGACGATGTTCTCCTCATCCCCAACTATTCCGAAGTTTTACCACATCAAACATCTTTGCGCACCCGTTTAACCAAGAATCTATGGCTTAATATGCCCTTGATTAGTGCTGGTATGGACACGGTGACAGAAGCCGAAATGGCGATCGCAATGGCAAGAAATGGTGGAATTGGAGTTATTCACAAGAATATGTCCATACAGGAACAAGCAGAAGAGGTGATTAAAGTCAAACGTTCTCAAAATTTTGTTATTTCAAAACCAATCTATTTATCTGCCAATCATTATGTTTATGAAGCAGAAGAACTGATGGCAAAGTACAGAATCTCTGGAGTTCCTATTACAAATGAAAATGGTACTTTAGTTGGTATTTTAACCAATAGAGATCTCCGTTTTGAAACAAACCACAATCGTAAAATAGACGAAGTAATGACTAGAGAGGGTTTAGTTACTGCTCCTGTGGGTACCACGCTAGAAGCTTCTAAAGCTATTTTGCAAAAACATCGTATTGAAAAACTGCCTTTGGTAGATGCTGATTTTAAATTAGGTGGTTTAATTACGATCAAAGACATTGAAAAGGCGATTCAATATCCAAATGCTGCCAAAGATGAAAAAGGTCGCTTGTTGGCTGCTGCTGCAATTGGTACATCCAAAGATACGGATGAACGGGTAAAAGCATTGGTTGAAGCAGGAGTAGATGTCTTGGTTGTGGACACGGCTCACGGACATTCCAAAGGAGTTATTGACCATTTAAGAAATATCAAAACTGCTTATCCTAACGTGGATATTATTGCTGGTAATGTGGCTACACCTGAAGCAACTGTTGCTCTAATTGAAGCAGGTGCAGACGCTGTTAAAATAGGAATTGGTCCAGGGTCTATTTGTACTACTCGTGTAGTTGCGGGCGTTGGAGTTCCTCAAATTACAGCAATTGAAGATTGTGCAGAAGCCGCCAAACCTTATGGTGTCCCTGTGATTGCAGATGGTGGTTTGAAATACTCTGGCGATGTCATCAAAGCCTTAGCTGTTGGGGCACATACTTGCATGATGGGTAGTATGTTGGCTGGTTGTAAAGAAAGTCCTGGTGCAATGGAATTGTACCAAGGTC
>ENA-ORXM01001867-ORXM01001867.1-marine-metagenome-genome-assembly--contig:-NODE-1867-length-27087-cov-23.885487_pt1 | contig 27087 bp, 18 predicted proteins | sample MGYA00237867_ERZ511480 | MGnify/ENA primary metagenome ERZ511480 (study PRJEB26309, sample SAMN06266103) | marine metagenome | isolation source: Algal blade | place: United Kingdom:Sidmouth, United... | reverse complement strand
TGAGTTCGATTTTTTTCATGGTGCTATCATGATCTCATTATTAATAAAATCAAGCATTTTCAATGATCACCGGTATATAACGCTTTACGGACTGTATTATCTAACTGAAAAAATCCATGAAAATAAAGCCGAGTTTACTGGTGAAGTAGGAAATGCTGCCGAGTCCAAAGATGAGAGAGGCAATAACCGTTAATTTATTACGTAAGTCAGCGTTCAAACATACATTAAAAAGTAACTAATTCACTAAAGCTCTTATTCCCTGTATAATCCCACGCATTAAACAACTGTCTAAGCAAATACACCAAGTAAGCTATAAAGACAGTTAAACCACCATTCATGACGCTTTAACCGATTGGTTTGAAGCTAGTTAAAGCAGCAGAGCAATATATGACCGTAGAACAATTCGACCCAAGCACAAGTAATTCAGCAGCATCTCAAACAACCACTTTAGACATTCCATCTAAAATGATTGAAGAACAACATGAAGAAGTTGTTACATCACATCCAGAAGAAAATCGTGCTGCAAAGTTAGGATTCGTAAGTTTAGGTTGCCCGAAAAACTTAGTGGACAGTGAACGCATTCTTACTCAACTTCGCACAGAAGGTTATGATGTAACTAATAGCTACGACGACGCAGAATTGGTGATTGTAAATACCTGTGGTTTTATAGACTCAGCCGTACAAGAATCTTTAGATACTATCGGTGAAGCGTTAGCAGCAAATGGTAAAGTGCTGGTAACAGGTTGCTTAGGGGTGAAAAAAGACGAAATTATCGAACTTCACCCGAATGTTTTAGGTGTTACAGGTCCTCATGCTTATGATGAAGTATTAACCCAAGTTCATAAGCATGTTGCTAAACCAGTACATAATCCGTTTATTGATTTAGTGCCTCCTCAAGGCGTTAAACTTACCCCTAAACATTACGCTTATTTAAAAATATCTGAAGGTTGTAATCACCGTTGTACTTTCTGCATTATTCCATCAATGCGTGGCGATTTAGACTCGCGCCCAGTAGGAGATGTATTAGGAGAAGCACAACGTTTAGTTAAAGCTGGCGTAAAAGAGTTATTAGTGATCTCGCAAGATACCTCAGCTTATGGTGTAGATGTTAAACACAAAACTGATTTTTGGGATGGCATGCCGGTTAAAACCCATATGCAACAATTGTGTGAGGAACTCGCAAAGCAGGGCGTTTGGATACGACTACACTATGTTTACCCTTACCCCCATGTAGACAAAATCATCCCATTAATGGCGGAAGGTAAAATCCTGCCTTATTTAGATATTCCATTTCAACATGCTAATAAACGCATATTAAAGTTAATGAAACGTCCAGGCAGTTCTGAACGAGTTTTAGAGCGTATAGCTAAGTGGCGAGAAATTTGCCCTGAACTTGTTATTCGCTCAACCTTTATAGTGGGGTTTCCTGGTGAAACTGAGGAAGAGTTTGAAGAGTTGCTTGAATTCTTAGAAGAGGCACAATTAGATCGTGTTGGTTGTTTCAAGTATTCACCTGTTGAGGGTGCTACCGCTAATGCTTTACCTGACCATGTTTCAGATGAAGTAATGGAAGAGCGCTTACAACGTTTTATGTCTGTACAAGCAAAAATAAGTAGTGATAAATTACAAGCTCGTATTGGTCAAGAATATCTTATTCTTGTTGATGAAGTGAATAGCCTAGGTATTGTAGGGCGCTCGTACATGGATGCGCCAGAAGTTGATGGTAAGGTTTATTTATCTGATGATTATGAAGCTGAGCCCGGTGACTTAATTTGGGTGCAAATTATACACGCTGATGAACATGATGTTTGGGGTGTTCGCGTAGAAGACTAATGATAAGCCCGTTTCCATTTAAAATGCAGGTTTTAGCTCTCACTAAAACCTGCATTTTAAATGGAAACGGGTATATTGTTAACTCATCCTTTTTAATGAGGTTTTAAGGCAGAGTAACTATAACGGTTGTACCTTTGCCTTCTTTACTCTCAATTATTATGTTGCCGGCTAATTTATTTTTAACTATATCGTAGGTTGTACTCATACCTACACCAACATATCCGCGTTCATTTCGTGTTGTAAAAAACGGCGTAAACACTTTTTCTAAAGTGCTTTTATCCATACCTTTACCATTGTCAGAATAAGTAATTTTTACACCATTTTTATTTGTTTTTTCGGCTTTTAAAGTTATTTTTCCATTACCTTTATTATTAAAGCCGTGCTTTAAAGAGTTGTTTATTAAATTTATTAATATAACCGCTATGTAACTAGGTATTGATTTAATTGTTAAGTCTTTTTCGCCTGAGTAGCTGTAAGTAATATCGCTTTGTTTAAATTCAAAATCGTAAAGCATTAACATTTTTTGCATATAAGCGATCACATTAAAGGTTTGGATTTCTGTTTCATCTTGATCAGCAGCCACTAAATTAAAGTTATCTAATAATGTAATTATTGGTTGTAAAATACTCAGACTCTTATCATCTTTGTTTGATTTAAGTTGAGTCTCTAAATCAAGTAAAGATAAGTTAACTGCATAAGTAATATCGGTAGCTAAATAACCTAAAGCGGCATAGTTTTCAGATTTTATTAGTTGCTCTTCTCTAATTGGTAGCAATGGGTTGTTTTCAACCGTAGGTTTTGTCGTGGTGTGTAATGCTACGTTTTTAGACTTTTTCCACATCGCGAATATACCAAGCAGCGCAATTAGGGCAATAACGGCAAAAATATAAAATAACAATTTAAAGTGGGCTAATGCTTTATTTTCTTTAGATATGAGGGCTAATTGGGTTGTATTATTGTTTGAGGTTACTTTTTGTTGTTTAAGCTTTTCGGTTAAGTCTGTTATTAATTTGTCTTGTTCCTCAAGTAGCTCGGTATTATCAGTTGTGGGGGGTTCTTGGTTATTTACTTTTGATTGTTTGACTTGAGCTTGTACTTTTTTTTCTAAACTCTTTAATGCTTTATTTTTAGATTTTATTTCTTGATTTTTTTTATCATTTTCTTTTTTAGCATTACTTAGGCGTTTTGTTGTTTTTTGTAAAAGTAAGCTATATTTTTTTAGGTTTTCTTCACTTAATTCTAGTTCCTTATTAAGCTTATTTAATGAAGTTTCTTGTTGTGTTAATTTAGTTTCAAGTGATAGTAATGCATCATCATGTTGTTTTTTTATAATTGCAGATGGACCCATTGATAAAACTTCTTCATCGGTATTGATTTCTGTATCTAAAAATTTAGAGAGTTCAGGAAATATTAATTGTCGATCATTTATAATTTCTTGGTTAACTTTAAAAACAATGTTTGATTCTTTTTTATCGTAAGAAAGATCTATCATCGTGTTTTTATGATCTTTACTATCTTCAGTGATTATTAGTACATGTGAATTACTAAGTGTTTTATTCGCGGTAGTTAAAATATTTATTTTGTTTGAAGTAATATATAAAATATTAACATCTTTGGCATCTTTAAATGTTTTAACTAAACGTACTTCAATATCTTTATTTTTTACCCCTTTATTTTCAAAGAAATCGCTCAAATAAATATATTTTTCCATATCTTCGTAAACGGCAATAATAAATTTAGGTTGTGTCTTTTCATCAGGCCAAACAACAAATTTAGCAAACCGGCTAACTAATTTTGCTTTTGCATGTTCAAGCGTTAGTGTTTGAGACCACACTTGGCTTCCAACCAAAAAACTCAAGGCAACAATTAATAGTACAAAAGTGGATTTGTATCGTGTTAGCGTATTTTTCACGTAAAACCTTATTAATAAATAGTAGAATATATGCACATTCTACGTTGAATCTTTATCAAATCAATAAAATTACTAATAACTAACCTTAAGACTTATTATTATTTAAAAAATTACAGTTAATTTGTTAGCAATTTGCATTTTATCTGCTACTTAATAAACGATGCGTTCATTTTTAATATTTAAATTGTATCTCTCTTTAAGCATATCTAAATCAACTTATATAACCATCATCATTAAGCGTTCTGAAACCTGCATTTTGAATGGTAACGGGTATAAGTACTTTCTCTTTAATAGATAATAGCCACCAAAGAAAAGCTAAAGAAACTTGTCTTATCGTTATAACTTGGATGGCTTATCAACTTGGCTTTTTTATTTTTTGATCCAACCAAACAGTTTACCCGTACTGAAAAACACAGAGCTAAATTGACGTGCATAAATTTGTAAATGAAAGCAAAACATTTAAAGTTAATATTAGGTGACCAACTTAACCCACAGCATTCTTGGTTTGAAAATGTTGACGAAGACGTTATTTTTGTTATTGCAGAACTTCATCAAGAGGCTAACTATGTTAAGCATCATATTCAAAAAATAACTGCATTTTTTGCTGCAATGGAAAGTTTCTCTAAATATTTAGGTAAAAAAGGGCATCAGGTTGTTTACTTAACCTTGGACGATACTGTGCAATATGATGATGTTAATCAGCTTATTGAACAACTTGTTGTAAAATACAAGTGTGAAGCTTTTTCGTATCAGCGCCCAGATGAGTGTAGATTACGAGAGCAACTTAGCTCTTTAGCTAAGAAGTTATCAGTAAATATTAGTGACATAACCGTAAATGAAATAGATTCGGAACATTTTCTACTACCGTTTAACGAGATCCCAAACCACTTTAAGCCAAAAACTCATATAAGAATGGAAAATTTTTATCGCTACATGCGTAAACGTTTTTCTATTTTGATGGACGCTGATAAACCATCAGGCGGAAAGTGGAATTATGATGCTAACAATAGGCAGTCGTTTAAACCGTCTGATTTAAAATATATTCCTAAACCACTAAAGTTTGAGAATGAAGCTTCACCTTATCTCGCACGTATTAAAAAGCATAAAGTAAAAACGATAGGTAATAAAACCGACAAAGTTTTATACCCAATCAACCGTGAGCAATCGTTAGAGTTACTTGATTTTTTTTGTAAAAATCAGCTACAAAATTTTGGTAACTTTCAAGATACTATGACTCAAGCATCACCTTACGCATGGAGTTTATATCATTCTCGTTTAAGTTTTTCACTAAATTGTAAAATGATAACTCCACAAGAGGTGATCGAAAAAGCACTTTATACCTATCAAACCTCTGAAGGTAAAATAACGCTTTCACAAATTGAAGGTTTTGTTCGTCAAATAATAGGTTGGCGAGAATATGTTAGAGGTATGTATTGGACAAATATGCCTGATTACGCCGAACAAAATTTTTTAGGCGCAGAGCGTAATTTGCCACAATGGTTTTGGAATGCAGACACCAAAATGAATTGCTTAAATAAAGCAATATCTCAATCGTTAGATCATGCTTATGCTCATCATATTCAACGTTTAATGATCACGGGCAATTTCTCTTTATTAGCAGGTATATCACCTAAGCAAGTTGATGATTGGTATTTAGGCATTTACATTGATGCTATAGAATGGGTTGAATTACCCAACACGCGTAGTATGGCTTTGTTTGCTGATGGTGGATGGATAGCTACAAAGCCATATGCTGCTAGTGGGAATTACGTAAACAAAATGAGTGATTACTGTAAGGACTGTCACTATAACGTTAAACAAAAAACTCAAACTACAGCATGCCCATTAAACAGTTTATATTGGAACTTTATTGATGAAAACTACGATAAGTTATCTTCAAACCCAAGAATGGGTTTTCCAATACGAAATTGGGATAAAATGGAAGAAACAAAAAAAATTGAAATTAGAGAAAAAGCGGCTGATTTACTCGCTAATTTAGATGTTTTATAGCTTTGAATTATAGTCTTGAGTTATAGGTTTATTATTTAATTTAGGAGATATTTACATTTAAGAGCAAGTAAATTAAATGTAATTGTATTGATAAGTATTATCTACAAACTTCCCTACCAAATAATATTACTAGCAGCCACGTTTATTTTAATTGAACATAGCGTAAGCAAAAATATTAACTAATCAACTAATAAAAATACAAAATTCCTTTATGTCACTACTAAATATAAGAAGATTTTATGACCTCACCTATAGACGTACAACTCATACACGATGAATCAAGAATTATAGAAATGGCTTGGGAAGATCGCACTCCTTTTGAAGCCATAGCCTTGCAATTTAATATGCAAGAACCTGATGTAATAAAGTTTATGCGTAATAGATTAAAACCAAAAAGTTTTAAAATATGGAGAGAGAGAGTTAGTGGTCGAGCTACTAAGCATATAAAGCTTCGTAGCTCAGAAGTTTCAAGAGGGTATTGCCCTACGCAATACAAACAGCGCTAATAAATTTATTCATTTTTAATGGTTGTCAGGTCTTAAAAACGCAAGATCTTCGTCGTCGTCAAGGTGAAAATCGTAACCCCCTTCAAAATCATCATTTAATTCATTTGCAACGGTAATAGGTATCTCTAATATTTCTTGAATAAATAATGAAATATCTGTGGGTTGGCTTATTAACTCTTTGAATTCTTTAAACTCTAACAGCTCAATTTGTTTTAAATATTCACTTGTAGAACTAGGTAATTTAGCAACCCATTGATTGATACAAACGTCTATTTTTGCCAACAAATCCTCTTTGTCAGTATCGGTGAGGTAAGTTGTTAATTGTTGATATAAGGTGTAGGTAAATACTTTTTTATCGGAGTCTATTAACAGTAAAGCAATGGCGGTATTAATAAATTTTTGTAATTCAAATAAAAGTACATCTTCATCGTTATCAATTAGTAACGCATTAGCACAATAAGTTTCTGCGATATTTTTATAAATATTTAAAAGTCGGGCACTTTTATGACCTTCGTTTACTAAAGCGTTGTGCATTATTCTATTATCAGAAGTATCGTTCATTGCTAGAGCATACTGGCTAATTGATATTTCTTCAAAATAAGAGGGTGATATTTTTTTTAGCTGGTTGTACATACCCCAACCTGCTCTAAAACAATATACAATACCCTGGTTTTTAATAATATCTTTAGCTTTTTCAGTATTATTATCGCAAAGATTTAATAACCCTAAGTTACAAATACCTAAAACAATTTCACACGCTTTTTTTATTTGATCAGCATAAATAATAGATAAATTATCAGATGCTATTCTTAACGACATATCAGATAATTGTTGTTTAGTTTTATGTATAAATTCAGCTGAAAAAAGGCCTTCACTTTCACCATCTTTTAGCACTAGAAGCATGAAAGGAGAGTTTCTTAATTTAGCTATATTTGCTGATGAGTCAGTCATTGATTGATCCTAATAGCTTGATGTAATAAAAGTCACAGTGGTGCAAACATGTCGTCGGTATCCATTTCAACAGCGGTTACACGTTGTTTATTGGCATTTTGTTTTAACGCATTTTCGATGTTATCAAGTGTTCCGCTGGAGCTTACCGTCATCACTTCTTGATAGGCTTCTGCGCTTAAGGTTTTAATTTTCATTAATAATTCTTCAACGCTGCCTGATGTTTGTTCTTCATCTTCTTCAAGCTCCGAAAAATCGTGACCAACAAAGGGCAATGCTAAATATAATAGTCCAAAATCATCTTCTACAATCGCGTTTAATACAGCTAATTGTTTTTCTTCATCATCGTTAGATAAAAAAATTTGTGTTAATAAACTATGTGCTTCTGTTTGAGCACAAAACACATGTTCTTCATCCATATTTTGCCAATAAGATGGCTCAACATTTAATAGCTGTTTAATTGAGTCAGCGTCCATTAGCCATGTAGCAATAGAAGGGATAGTTGCATCGTGTTCACGCACAATTTTAGCAACAGTTAAAATATCCATTTCTGTTAGTACCGCTAGCATAGTTGCATCGCCTTGTTCAGAGGCTATTGCTTCTAATGAAGTGCCTGCACGTCTACCACTATGTTGAGCTTTTTCAATAATATCACTGGCTAGAATTAATGCATTTTTAGTCAAGGTTATTCCTTAATTTATAATGGTTTATATATAGTTTAATGGTTTAATAGTTTTCATCGTAATCGCTGTCGTCATTACTATATGAGTCTTCATTAGCTGTATCGTCAGCTTCGTTATCTTTGATCGGCTTAGCATCATAACTATTATAAAAATAAATCAGTAAAACAGCTGTTTTTAAGTCATTTTCTGCATGAGTCATTATTTCTGTAATGCAAGCTCTTGCATCATTATGCACGCCTATACAAGGTTTTACCTCACTCCATGCAGGTTCATTGGCAAGTGATAGCTTGGTTAGATTTTCTGTATCAATTTTTATTTTTGTTGAAATGGCCATAGCAAGTTGATCTACCATTCCCTCAAATATTAGAGGTGAGGCTTTTAATTGCTCAAACAAAGACGATAAATAATTTGATAGTAAATCAGGGTTTTCAGGATCAGCCAAAGAATCCATATTCTCTAAGTAAAGAGAAAAATTATCGGTTAAATAGTCAGGAATACTGATAACGGTTTGCATTTATTTTTCCTATTAATTTTAGCTTTTACTAAAGATGTATTATTAAAACGTTTAACTAAAAATAGTTGAACATTATTCAAATTTTAGCTCACACAAATTCGCACAAATTTACCTAAAATATATTCATGCTTAATTAAAAGCACTATCCCAAAAGCTATCTGAAATCTCGCGTGGATTGGTAATTACCGTATAATTACTTTTAAGGTAAATAGTGCGCTTTTTAGGATCAGAAATAACATCGTAAGCTTGTTGGATTAATTGAAACTTTTCTTTAGCTTCGGGACTGTCATTTCTATCAGGGTGATATTTATTAGCGAGCTTTCGATAGGCTTTCTTAATTTCAATAGTTGTTGATGCTCTGCTAACACCCAATTGTTCAAAATGATCCATATGGTTACCTATTTCGTGTTTAATAATATTTATTTAATGGCTTAATAAAATGTGTAAATTTATTTGATTACAGTTAATAATAATTTAGCTAATGTTTCATCTATAAAGCAATTCTACCTATGGCAAGACTTTATTTAGATCCCACTGAAACCAGCATTTTGAATGGTAACGGGTATAACATTACTGAAAATATGCTGCATGTAAACATTAAATATAGCGTGATAACTTCACTCTATTTTAGCTGTAAGGTTAGCTTTACTACTCATTGTTAATAACCTATTAGCTAGTAATGAATATTGAAAATACTTATATTTCAATGACTTATAAAATAATCTCTTAGAGTTTAATCAGTTTGCGCATTTATAACTTGACCATTAACACTCGAACTTTTATCACTCATTAAATATATATAGGCAGGCATTATATCGATAGGCTTAGCTATATTTTGTTTGTTTTCACCTGGGTAAGCGACCGATCTCATTTTAGTGTCTGTCGCACCTGGTCTAATAGCATTGGTACGAAGCGTGGTTTTTTCATATTCATCAGCAATAACTTGCATCATACCTTCGGTAGCAAATTTTGATACGCTATAAGCGCCCCAGTAAGCCTTGCCTTTGTTGCCAACACCCGAACTAGTAAATACTAATGATGCATTTTTGGTATTTTGTAATAGTGGTAATAAGGCTTGTGAAAGTAAATACTGGCTAGTAACGTTTACTTGCATTACATCGGTCCAAATTTGCTCATGAATTTGAGAAAATGGACTCAATTCACCCAACATTGCGGCATTAAGTAATGCTCCGTCGAGTTTACCAAATTGGTCTTTAATGGTTGCAACCATATCAATATAGTTTTGTTTACTAGCACCTTTTAAGTCTAGAGGGATAATTGCGGGTTGCGCTAAATTTTGTTCTATAATTAGGTCATAAACGTCTTCTAATTTTTTAGTGGTTTTACCTAAAAGTACCACAGTGGCACCTAATTTAGCGTATGTTATTGCCGCTTGCTTACCAATACCGTCTCCAGCGCCAGTAACTAATATAACTTTATTTGCGAGCTCATTGGGCTCATAATTAAATTTGAACATAATCAATAAAATTTTCGTAAAATTAGTGCTCAATTCTACGCTGAGCAGGGATAACAAACGAGTAATAAATTATAAAAGCGTATAAAAACTTATGAATGTTGATAGAAAAGTTTTGAAATTTAAAAACAACTGGCGAAAATTTAATCCATGCGGTAAATTTAACTGGTCTAAGGAGTTAAATTAATCGCGTATAATTTTACAGAAAATTAAAAAATAATTATATTGTTTGTTAATGAAGTACCGTTAACTCATTATTAATATGAGATAAACATTAATCTGGGGAGATGTATGAAAAAAGTTTTATTAGGTATTACAACTGCAAGTATTTTAGGATTATCTGCTTGTGATAGTGAAAGCATTAACGACGTTCAAAATAACGTCAACAATAATAGTACTGCCGTAACGGCCTCTGCCAGATTAGTGTTCGATCCTTCCAATGGTGTTTTATCAGTTCCTAACGATTTATTATTTCAGGGAACAACCGATGGTACGCTAAATATTCCTGTTGATGATCCTTCGATTGAGAGTGATCCATCAGTTGCTTTGAGCGCATTAGACGGATGGTCAACAGTAAATCCATTTTTATTAGCGGTTAATTTTCCTAATGGAACATCACTTGATGCTGACACTTTATCAGGCTCTGTTCATTTTTTTGAAGCTAAGATGGGCGGCGATGTTAACGATCCAGATTGTACTGCTATTGCTAGTGGTTTAGCCTGTAAAGTAGTAAATAAGCTAACTGAAGGTGTCGATTTTATTGCAAAAAAATCGGCTAATAATATTGCTATTGTGCCTATAACGCCTTTAAAAGCTGAAACTACTTATATTCTGGCATTGTCAAACTCGTTAAAAGACAGTAAAGGAAAATCGCTTAAAGGATCTCCAACCTACGAGCTGGTTCGACAAGATATAAAAACTAAACCATTAAGTTCAGCAGCTCAATTAGCTTTGCAAGGGGTTATTAATAGTTTTGAAAATGTAGTTGTAAATGAGGGGCTTGAAGCTGATTCAATTATTTATACTATGGCTATGACCACTCAATCAACCTCCAAGGTGTTAAATACACTTAAAGGCTTAATGGTCGCTAATTTAGCTCAGGGCGGTTTACCTCCATCGATCGTTATCAATCCTGCTGAACTTACTGTAAATGAGGTTTTTTTATCACAAGGTAGAATGTTATCTGAACCATTGCAGGCATTATATTCTACAGCTAATTACCATTCAGGTAAGATAACGCTGCCTTATTATTTAGGTATACCAAGTATTGAAAACCCTAAAGCACCAGTAAATACTTGGTGGAAAGCGCGATGCGATTCAGGGGTAACATTAGCCAGTTTGGCTGCGCAAAACCCAGCAGCCATACCAGCAAATGCTTTAAATGCCAATGATGGCTTTTGCATGGCGTTAGGCTTAAGGGATTTAAGTAGTAATTTAGCAGTTGATACCGAACGACATTTAACAAAATTTAATCCTGTACCCATGCCTCAAGCTCAAAGCAACATTTCTTACATTTCTCACCCCGGTGATATTGATGTACAAATGACAACCCCAAAATTATCTCCGGTGACTAACACAGTTCGCGCTAACTATGGTTTACCTGAATTACAGTTACCCAAAAATGGTTGGCCAGTGGTGATACTTCAACATGGAATTACATCAAAAAAAGAAGATATGCTGGCAATGACTGGGATCTTATCAACCTTTGGTTTTGCAACCGTTGCAATAGACCATCCTTTACATGGCAGTAGAGGATTTGATTTAGATCCAACGATTGAAGGTGATGAAATTAATGCCTCAACAGTTTCTGCCACGCATTATATGAATTTAAAAAGTTTATTAACAACACGTGATAATTTACGACAAAGTACGTCAGACACTTTAGGTTTACGTTTAGGTTTGAATGCGCTTGTTGGGGCCGAGGTTGATGCTGCTCAAGTATATTATTTAGGGCACTCTTTAGGTGCTATCACGGGAATAAATTTTGTCTCAGTGGCTAATACTGCGATTAACCCAGCTATAGATCCCATGTTCGAAATTAAAGCTAACTCTTTAGCTATGCCAGGTGGGATGGTAGCTAATTTTTTAATTGAGTCCAAAGCATTTGGTGATGTTATTAAGTCAAATTTAACCTTTGCACAATCAAAAGACTTTCAGCTTTTTGTTACAAGTCAATATACAAATCCAAGCGAATCTGAGCTAGCAAACGCTTATAAATTGTTTTATGCAAATTTAAATGAGCAACAACAAGCAAGTATTAATAACATATTTTCTCAATTTGTATTTGCGGCTCAAACGGTTATAGATTCTGGTGATCCTATAAATTACAGTCAAAAATTGCTTGTAACGAATACACCAACCCATTTAATTGAGGTGGTAGGAGATGGTGCGCAAAACTTATCAGACCAAGTGATCCCTAATACCATTGCTCGTTCGCCTTTAGGTGGAACAGAGGGAATAATAGCCTTACTTGAATTAAATAGTGTAAGTATTAGCAGTTCAGGTTCAGGAGTTGTAAGGTTTTTAAATGGGCATCATAGTTCAATTTTATCTCCTATGATAAGAGCCGAATCGCCAAGTGTGTCGTTGAGTGCCGCGGCAACTCAAGAAATGCAATCTCAGGTTGTTAGTTTTTTTGCTACGCAAGGGCAAAATATTAGTGTAAGCAATGATATTGTTGTTCAATAATGTAGTTACTGACCTGCATCTTGAAGGATGAGGGGTATATGTCCGCAGAAGTCCTTTTATTAAGGCTTTTTTTTTCTAAAATTATCCCCATATCGATAACATTCGATGTATTTAATCGAGAGTTTACTCACATTATGGTCTGTAAACTGCGGATAATAGTAATAATTAAGTAAATTGTGCTGAATTGCACATAGGAGAATAATGTTGGAATTTTTATATGAATACGGATTGTTTTTAGCTAAAACAATTACTTTTGTGTTAGCTGTTGTAGCCATTGTTGCAGTAGTGGCGGCATCAGCAATGAAGCAAAGTAGTAAAAAAGGGGAGTTAGAAGTTACTGATTTATCTGAGCATTTTGACGACGTTGAACAAGACGTTATGCAGCATTTATTATCGAAAGAACAAATTAAGTTAAAGGGTAAAGAAGATAAAAAATTGGCGAAAGAAGCTGCCAAAGCAGATAAAAAATCAGTTAAAGCAGGAGAGCTGGAGCAAAAATCACGAATATTTGTTATTGATTTTAAAGGCAGTATTGATGCTAAAGAAGTCTCATCTCTAAGAGAAGAAATAACTGCAGTATTAACTGTAGCAACACCAAACGACGAAGTCTTTGTTCGTTTAGAAAGTGGTGGTGGCATGGTGCATGGTTACGGTTTAGCGTCTTCGCAACTCGATCGCATTCGCCAGTACAATATACCTTTAACGGTATCTGTTGATAAAGTAGCCGCAAGTGGTGGCTACATGATGGCTTGTGTTGCTAATAAAATTATATCAGCACCTTTCGCCATTGTAGGGTCGATCGGTGTAATAGCTCAAGTACCTAATTTTAATAAATTATTAAAAAAGAACGATATTGATTTTGAACAATTTACTGCTGGTGAGTTTAAGCGCACAGTAACTATGTTTGGTGAGAATACAGATAAGGGTCGTGAAAAGTTCAATGAGGAGTTAGAAGAAACCCATCAGCTCTTCAAGGGTTTTGTTTCAGAACATCGACCAACGCTTGAAATAGGTAAAGTTGCCACTGGCGAACACTGGTTTGGATTAAAAGCTAAGGAGCTTGGGCTGGTTGATGATATTCAAACCAGTGATGATTACCTGCAGCTAGCAAATAAATCTAAAAAGGTGATTGCCATTAAATACGTGGTAAAAAAAGGCCTAGCTGAAAAGTTTTCAAAAGCAGCTTCGCTTTCAGTTGATCGTATTTTCAGTAATTTATGGCAAAAAAATAGAATATTTCCTAGTTAGTTAATAGTTAAAACTTACGATTTAAACTTTTTTATATCTATAATATTTAGTACAAACCCGTTATCATTCAAGATGCTCTGAAATGAGAATTTTGATTGGTAACGGGTATATTATCGTACTGATTGTACGGGGAATAACTAATCACTTTACTTTGTATAAAAAAGAACTCATTTTTGTAAAACACCCTTTAAAGATAAATAAACCCTGCATAACCTCCCTATAAACCTCTTTAAAACTAATCTAGTAAAGCTTTGCCAACTTATTCAAGTAATTATATGTAGGACTTTTTAGTAAATTTATCTTTTTTTATGACTAAATTATTAAGTTATATGAGTAAATAAATATAATTATTACGGTATTACATAGATGAAATTTTGTCACTTATTGCCAATTTATTGTTTTAATGTTTGCAAGCTTTCCCATATAAGCTTATAAAATATAATCGTAAAAAGTAAACTTCATATAACGAGCGATATTTGTATTAGGAACCTACATTATAAAAACGGTATGATTGATTAAACATACAATTAAACGTTTCTTTTATGGTCAAATTAATACTAATAAATTTAATCTACATGTCATAAATTTATTACATCATAGCTTTAACGGTAAGTTTTATATTAAGTCTGGAGAGAATTATGTTAACTAAAAAATTTTTTAAAACAAAAGATGAAGCAGAAATAACGTTTGAATTTTATCGTGATGATGTTGAATCTGTTGCCTTAGTGGCAGATTTTACCGATTGGCAACCAGTCGAAATGAAATTTAATAAAAAAGCAAAAGTATTCCGCACAAAAGTTAAGTTAGCAAAACAAAATGAATTCCAATTCAAATATTTACTGAATGGCTCTGAATGGGAAAATGATGGTCAAGCTGATAAGTACATCCCCAACTCTTACGGCTCTGAAGATAGTATTGTATCTACCCATCAATAATTAATATTAATAAGCGGTTTTTTGCGTTGAAAACCATATAAAACATACTCTTAAAGTACTAATTAGTTAATTTTAATTAAGGTGTTATTTGAATACAGTAATGACACTTTATTTATATCAAGCTACACATATTAATGTCTTACGTCATAAAATAACGACTACCTTAACAAATACTGCTTAAATCAGGCTCGCTAAAACTGAGTGCGAATAAATTATCCTAAAAATTTAATAAATATAATTCAATATTCATGCGTTTTTATTTGAAGCTACTTTGTAATCAGTATAGTGTTAGGGAATACATTGTTAAAATTTTGCAATGTGAGTGTTAGTTTTTTAATTACCTTAGTAAAAAGTGTAATGTTGTATATACCCAATCTTTGAAGTGCCTTGAGTTTTAAAAAACATCTTCAATTTTACCGGGTATAAGTGATAAATGGTAAAGGTGATTAATGGAAAACTATAGAATAGAGCCTGGTCGTGCCTACCCATTAGGTGCAAAGGTTAATGAATCAGGTGTAAATTTTTCTCTTTTTTCTGCACATGCAGAAAAAGTGGAACTGTGTATATTTGACGAATCAGGACGTAAAGAACTAAAGCGTTTTAAACTTCCTTCATGTGAACACAGTATTTGGCATGGTCATTTAAAAGGCGCTACTGTAGGTTTAGTTTATGGTTATCGTGTTTACGGAGCATATCATCCTGAGGCGGGACATCGATTTAATCATCATAAGTTATTGTTAGATCCTTATGCTCGGGAGCTAAAGGGAAAGTTTAAATGGTCTGATCGGCACTTGGGCTATAAAGCAGATGACATCAATTTAGATTTATCGTTTGATGATAGAGATAATGCTGATATTATGCTTAAATCTGTTGTCACCGACCCTAAAAAAACTTCAATACAACGTACACCTATCTCTTGGCAAAACACCGTAATTTACGAAGGTCATGTAAAAGGGCTCACTCAATTAAATAAAAAAGTTCCACCTGAACTACAAGGTTCTTTTTTAGGTATTAGCCATTCAGCGATGATTGCTCATTATAGAGCCATTGGTATCACCACCATCGAATTACTGCCAGTACAACAATTTTTGTCTGAGCGATTTTTAGATGAAAAAAATCTTACCAATTATTGGGGGTACAATAGCCTCTCATTTTTTGTCCCTCATGCTGATTATTTAAATAGTAATCAAATCATCGAATTTCAACGTATGGTAGATGAGCTTCATCAAGCTGGCTTCGAAGTTATAATTGACGTGGTTTACAACCATACTGCAGAGGGTAACGCCTTAGGGCCAACTCTTAGTTTTAGAGGAATTGACAACGCGTCTTACTACCGACTAAACCCCTCAGAACCGCGCTATTACATAAATGATACAGGTTGTGGTAATACCGTAAATTTAAATCATCCAAGAGTATTACAGATGGTGATGGACAGTTTACGTTATTGGGTTGAAGTGATGGGGGTTGATGGTTTTAGGTTTGATCTAGCCACTATATTAGCCAGAGAACCGCATGGCTTTGATAAAAACAGTGGCTTTTTAGACGCTATATTACAAGATCCAATATTAAACACGGTAAAAGTTATTGCTGAACCTTGGGACATTGGCCCTGGTGGTTATCAACTTGGTGGTTTTCCAGTGCCTTGGTCTGAATGGAATGATAAATATAGAGATTCTGTAAGGCGTTTTTGGCGAGGCGATAAAGGTATGTTACCCGAGTTTGCTCGCAGAATTCATGGCTCAAGCGATGTTTTTGAGCATAGTGGTAGAAACCCTTATTCAGGTATTAATTTTTTAACAAGTCATGATGGTTATACATTACACGATGTGGTGAGTTATGAACAACGACATAATGAACGCAATGGTGAAAATAATCGAGACGGTCACACTGAGAATCTATCTAAAAATTATGGCAAAGAAGGGAAAACTACTGACTCTGAAATACTTGCATTACGTTTAAGACAAATAAAAAACATGCTATCCACCATTATGCTATCGCAGGGTGTACCTATGGTATTAGCTGGCGATGAATTGGGGCGAAGCCAACAGGGCAATAATAATGCGTACTGCCAAGATAATGATATTAATTGGGTTAATTGGGATAAAAGCGCGCTATATGCGGATGAATTAACACCATTTTTAGCGAAATTATCTGAGTTAAGAAAAGCTTTTCCTATGATTTCATATGAACGGTTTATTCATAAAAATGATGCAAAGTCAGATGTAGATATTACGTGGTTACATCGTTTGGGTAACCCTATGCAAAAGGAAAACTGGCATTCACATAACGACTCTACAGTAGGTTATTTATTGCAAAGCAAAAAAGAAAACTTTTCTTCAGTGCTTTGTATTTTTCACGCAGGTAGTGATATTAAAGAGTTTGTGTTATCACAAGTTGAACATGTATCAAATTGGACAGTATGTATTGATACTTCACAGAGCTTAAAAGATACGCTTTCATCTAACATATCAATACCAGGAAAAATAACCTTACAACCTTTTTCAACAGTCGTGCTAGTAAGTGACAACTAAAAATAAACTTTTATTTAAGAGTTTATAATTGGCCAAAATATCAATTTAAAATCTAAATCTAAAGGTATGTAGTTAAACGTTTTGAAGATTTTTTTATGTTGATTCTAAGATTTAATAGCAAGTATATGAGTCGTAATTAAATTAAAAAAAGGTAGATAGTAGATAGGTATTTTAAACATTACTGGGAGTAGTGTGATTTCGAGTGATCTTACGATCAAGTAGTATCGAGATAAAATATGCGAAAGTAGAAAAGTAATAGATTGCAATAATAAATATAATAATAGGAGGCTTTATGCCTGTACAAGAAAAGCGGTATATTAGTAATTTAACTCGAGAAACTTATGCGTTAATATTAGCAGGGGGGAGAGGATCAAGACTTCACGAACTTACCGATTGGAGAGCAAAACCTGCAACATTCTTTGGTGGAAAATTCCGTATTATTGACTTTCCTTTATCCAATTGCATTAATTCAGGTATTCGCCGCGTAGGGATCGCCACTCAATATAAATCTCACTCACTGATCCGACATGTAAATAGAGCTTGGGGGCATTTTAAGAAAGAATTAGGTGAATCAGTAGAGATATTACCAGCTTCACAAAGACAAGGCGAAGGATGGTATGCGGGCACGGCTGATGCTGTTTTTCAAAATATTGATATTATTCGTCACGAATTGCCTAAATATGTAATGATCTTATCAGGTGACCATGTGTATCGCATGGATTATGGCGAGTTGATTGCAAAGCATGTTGAAAACGGTGCTGACATGACCGTATGTTGTGTTGAAGTACCCGTAGAAGACGCGGCAGGATCATTTGGTGTAATGACCGTTGACGAAGATAATCGAGTTTGTCGCTTTGATGAAAAACCGGCAGTACCTTCAGAAGTGCCTGGTAAACCTGGTGTAACACTCGCTTCAATGGGAAATTATATTTTCAATACCGAATTTTTATTTGATGAGCTAGCTAAAGATGCCGCCCAAGACTCTTCAAGTGGTGATTTTGGTAATGATATCATTCCAAAAATTATTAAATCTCATAAAGTTTACGCCTTCCCTTTTAAAGATCCTAATAGCACTAAGCAACCTTATTGGCGCGATGTAGGCACATTAGATTCTTTTTGGGAAGCTAACATGGAGTTAGTAAACCCAGAGCCTCAACTTGATATGTATGATGAAAGTTGGCCTATTTGGACTTATCAAGAACAAACTGCACCAGCAAAATTTATCTTTGATGATGACGGTAGAAGGGGAGTTACAATTGATTCTACTGTTTCTGGTGGAGTTATTGTTTCTGGCTCTATGGTAAAGCGATCTGTATTATTCTCAAAAGTACGGATACATTCGTATTGTCAGATTGAAGATGCTGTTATTTTACCTGGTGCTAATATTGGTAGGCATTGTAAAATATCCAGAGTTATTATCGATAGAAGCTGTGATATACCTGAAGGTATGGAAATTGGTATTGATCATGAGGCTGATAAAGCGAATGGCTTCAGAGTAACTGATAAGGGTATTGTATTGGTTACACGAGATATGATCGCAGCATTGAGTAGTGATTAAGGCATTAGGGACAAACTAAATGAATAAAAAAGCATTGAGTACTTTGAATGCACATGAAATTCACGCCTTAGTTTCAAGTAGGCATGACGATGTGTATTCTGTTTTAGGCATACATCAGCACTCCGACAAAAGTGGGTTAGTTGTTAGGTGTTTATTACCTAACGCTTTAGCAGTTAATGTTATTGATAGAACGAGTCATGAAATAATCCTATCCTTAGCATTAGTTGAACCAACCGGTTTCTTTGAAGGTTATATTCAAACTAGTAAATCCACTTTAGATTACCAACTTAACGTGACTTATCAAAATTCGACAATAATTGTTGAAGACCATTATCGTTTTCCTTCTCTGTTAGGAAATGATGAATTGTATCTTTTTGGTGAAGGTACACACGAACATGCCTACCAATGGATGGGTGCACATGAAAAAGAAATTGATGGTGTTAGCGGTACAAACTTTGTTATTTGGGCTCCTGATGCTCGTCGGATATCTGTAGTAGGCGACTTTAACTTTTGGGATGGTCGCCGTCACATGATGCGAAAACATCCCGGTGGAGGTGTGTGGGATATTTTTATTCCGGGCGTTTCAGGTGACGTAAATTACAAGTACGAAATTATAGGTAAGCATGGTGATGTTTTACCTCTAAAAGCAGATCCTTACGCGTTTAAAATGCAACTGGCTCCACAAAATGCTTCGGTTACCGTTTACCAAAATGATTACCCATGGGAAGATGCTAAATGGATGGAGCAAAGAGCTGAGCAGTCAAATCAATACAATGGACCTGTATCAATTTATGAGGTTCATTTAGGCTCTTGGCGACGTAAAGGGGGGGAATATAACGAGTATCTAAGTTATCGAGATTTAGCCGAACAGTTAGTTCCTTATGTTGCATACATGGGATTTACCCATATTCAAATGATGCCCGTTAGCGAGTATCCTTTTGATGGTTCATGGGGCTATCAACCTATTGGTATGTTTGCACCAACGTGTCGTTTCGGTTCACCAGAAGATTTTAAGTACCTTATTGATTGTTGCCATAAAAAAAATATAGCGGTATTACTTGATTGGGTTCCCGGACATTTTCCAACAGATATCCATGGGCTTGGAAAACTTGATGGAAGTTGTCTTTACGAACATGAAGATTTACGAAAAGGCTTTCACCCTGACTGGAAAACCTTAATTTATAATTATGGTCGTGCTGAAGTCGTTAGTTACCTTATTAGTAATGCCTTATATTGGTTAAACGAATTTCACATTGATGGTTTGAGAGTTGACGCAGTCGCCTCAATGCTTTATCTCGACTACAGTCGAGAAGAAGGTGAATGGATACCTAATATTTACGGTGGCAGAGAAAACTTAGAAGCGATTGAGTTATTAAAACAAGTTAATAGCAGAGCTTATTTTAATCACCCTGGGGTGATGATGGTTGCTGAAGAATCTACCGCTTGGCCGGGCGTTTCAAAACCTGTAAGTGAAGACGGTTTGGGGTTTGGTTTTAAATGGAATATGGGGTGGATGAATGACACCTTGCAATACATGGAAAGAGATCCTTTATATCGACAACATCACCATAACGAACTGACCTTTGGATTAGTTTATGGTTTCAGTGAAAACTTTATTCTCCCCTTAAGTCATGACGAAGTTGTCCATGGTAAAGGTTCATTGTTAAATAAAATGCCAGGCGATGATTGGCAAAAGTTTGCTAATTTGCGTGCTTATTATGGCTTTATGTGGACTCATCCAGGTAAAAAATTGTTGTTTATGGGGTGTGAATTTGCTCAACGCGATGAATGGAACCATGACCAAAGTTTAGATTGGCATCTGCTGGAGCATGATTCACATAAAGGCGTACAGACTCTAGTTCGAGACTTGAATAAACTGTATAAAAAATTACCGGCATTACATCAGTTAGATTGTGATGGTAACGGTTTTGAATGGCTGGTTTCTGAAAATGCGTTACAATCATTGCTGGTTTATTTACGAAAAAGTGATAAAAGCGAATCGGTTGCGCTCGTGATCGTTAATATGACACCAACTACTTATAACGGTTATAAAATAGGTGTGCCCATCGTAGGATCCTATGTTGAAAAATTAAATAGTGATAATGCTATTTATGGTGGTAGTCATGTTACCAATGTGCCTATTGTTGAATCACAACTAGGTAAATTTAATGGTCATGAAAATTTCATTCAAGTTGAAATTCCACCACTTTCAACCGTAATATTTGAAATAATAAAAGACTAATATCTGTTGTTATAGACCTATTAAAGCTTATGATAATAACCTTTAATAGGCTTTCTATTTATTCAAATTATAATCGCAAGTAAATAGCTAGTGTTTATCAATCAAGTTACAAGGTGATCCATGAATATATTAATGGTCTCGGCCGAAAATGACGCATTACCTGGCGGTAAAGTCGGCGGCATTGCGGATGTTGTTAGAGACATGCCAAAAGCACTAGCGGCAGAGGGGCAACAAGTGAATGTTGTAATGCCTAATTATGGTTTATTACATGAAGTAAACAGCACTAAATTTGTTCAAAATATTACCATAATGTTCGCGGGCCAACCTCAACAAATTAGTTTTTATCAATGCACAGCTAAAAACGATGATGCAAAAGTTATTCAATGGATTGCACACCATCATTTATTCTCAAGTTGTGGGCTGGGGAGCATATATTGTGATGATCCTAATAACCGCCCATTCGCAACCGATGCAACCAAGTTCGCTTTGTTCAATGCTGCTGTAGGTAAAGCTATTTTACAAGGTGTTTTTGGTAAAGTAGATATACTACATTTACACGACTGGCATACAGCCGTTTTAGCTGTTCTTAGAGCTTACGATCCAGAATATCTACCTTTACAACATATAAAAACAGCTTATACAATTCATAACCTTGCATTACAAGGTATACGACCTTTATGGGGTGACGAGTCATCACTGCAATCTTGGTTTCCACACTTAAATTATGATGTTAATAAAATTAACGATCCTACATATAGCCATTGTTTTAATCCCATGAGGGCAGCGATAAACCTCTGCGATAAATTGCATGCAGTGTCTCCAAATTATACCCAAGAAATCTTAAAGCCTAGTAATTCAGAGCAAGGATATTTTGGTGGCGAAGGTTTGGAAAACGACCTGCAAAAAGCATCGGCTGAAGGTAGATTGTTTGGTATTTTAAATGGTTGTGAATATAGTGAAGTCATCAATAAACCTTTATCATTAAATGCTTTTTTTACATTATGTGAAAATGAAGTACTTAAATGGTCAGGTAAAGAAGATACTCTAGCTAGTGCTCATTTTATTGCATCTTCTCGTTTAGCTAAGCTTACTAATAAAAAGCTAGGTAAACGCCCTTTTTTAATGACATCAGTAGGGCGCATTACCAATCAAAAAGTTTTATTATTACAACAAAAAATGCCAGATGGTCAAACCGCGTTACAACATGTGTTAAATGAATTAGGAAACACCGGAATATTTTTATTGTTGGGTAGCGGGGATCCTAGCTTTGAGAAATTTTTAACACAAACGGCAGGTAATAATACTAATTTTATTTTTTTAAAAGGCTATTCAGAGTCATTATCAGAACCTATTTATAACATAGGCGACCTATTTATGATGCCTAGTTCTTTTGAACCTTGTGGTATTAGCCAAATGCTAGCCATGCGTGCAGGACAACCTTGTATAGCACATAGTGTTGGCGGTTTAACCGATACTATTAAAGATAACGAAAATGGCTTCTTATTTACTGGCGATACTCAACTTAATCAAGCAACCAATATGATTAAATGCTTTAAAAAGACCCTAGCTATTTACCTAAATGATCCGAAAAAATATACAAAAATTTCAGAAAATGCCCATAAAACACGGTTTTTATGGAGCCATTCAGCTAGACAATATATCTCAGATTTGTATCAGTAAAAGCACAGAAAAAGTATGAGTAAATTAATTTTAATTATTATAATTTTAGTCATAGTGGTGTTACTTTATTTTCGTTCTAATGCTAATAAAGAAGCAGCGAGTAAAAATAAAGTGGCAGGTGCTTCCTTTTTAAATACAAATAAAAAGCAAGAAGGCGTTGTTGAAACTGACTCTGGTTTACAATATTTAGTACTAACCAAAGGTGAAGGTAACTTACATCCTAAAAGTACCGACACAGTAAAGGTACATTACCACGGCACATTATTATATGGCAGTGTGTTTGACAGTTCAGTTGAGCGTGGTCAGCCTATTAGTTTTGGTTTAAATCAAGTTATAAAAGGTTGGACTGAAGGTGTGCAAATAATGGTAGTTGGAGATAAATTTAGATTTTTTATTCCAGCATACCTAGCTTATGGTGATAAATCTGCAGGTAAAATAACGCCAGCATCCACCCTGATATTTGATGTTGAATTACTCGCAATAAATTAATTGATATCGCTCAAACACTCTAAAATTAGCTATTGATTAGTAACGGGTATAAATAAAGTTAACCAATAAAAAAGAGTCACTTATTGTAGTGACTCTTTTTATTGATTGTTAACTCTCAAATATTACTTATTAACTTTTTTGATTAACCATTTTTTAAATCAGTAAAGTCAATTTCTTCTATGTTTTGACCCGCATTCATATTGTTATATAACGCCTCATCAAATTGCTTTTCAGATTTACCCACGATAATAGTTACCATACTATCGCCAGTAACATTTACCGCTGTTCTAGTCATATCTAATAATCGGTCTACACCAATGATCAAACCAATACCTTCAACAGGTAAGCCAACTTGGTCGAGTACCATTGCAAGCATAATTAAACCAACTCCGGGTACACCTGCAGTACCTATAGACGCTAAAGTAGCGGTTAAAACAACTAATAAATAGTCAGTCAGCGTTAAGTCTACATTAAATACCTGAGCAATAAATACCGTCGCTACCCCTTGCATAATAGCTGTACCATCCATGTTTATCGTTGCCCCTAGAGGTACGGTGAATGAGGCAATTGAGTTTTTAACGCCCATTTTTTTTGTAGCGGTTTCCATAGTAATAGGTAGGGTGGCATTACTGCTTGATGTTGAAAACGCAAATATAGCGGTATTACGCATTTTTTTTAGGAAGATTAGAGGATTCAGTCCCGTCAATAACTTTAATAATACCGGATAAGTAATGGTGGCATGTAATACCAAAGCCACAAAAACAACCAAAAAGTACTTAATTAAATTACCAAAGGTTTCAATCGAAACATCGGTAAATAAACTCGCTAGCAAACAAAATACCCCATAAGGAGCGATGTTCATTAACACGGTAACCAAACGCATAATTACCACGCTTAAGTCTTCAAATAAACTAGCAACTCTTTCTCCTGGCTTTCCTGATAAAGCAATGGCAATACCAAAGAGTAAGGCAAATACAATAACTTGTAACATATTGCCTTGAGCGAACGCTTCAAAAGGGTTACTCGGAAACATTTGTATTAATACTTGAGCTAGAGAAGGAGCCTCTCTGCTTTCAAACGTTGTATTTGCAACCATATTAACGCCTTCACCGGGGTTAATAAATAACGCAAGCGACATGGCAAAACTAATAGCAACGGCGGTAGTAACTAAATATAAGCTAATCGCTTTACCACCAATGCGGCCAAGCTTTGTCGTATCTTTAAGTGAGCAAGTACCACAAATAAGTGATACAAACACCAAAGGCACAACCAGCATTTGTAAACTAGCCACAAAAATTTTACCTACAACTTCAAATATACCGTCAACCAATAAACCTCTTATGGAGAGGTCGAATAAATAAAGAGGGATCACAATGTCTGATTGATCAGGCATTAGCCATTGCAAAAATGCACCCACTGAAATGCCGGCAATCATAGCGATAACAATACGGGTAGTGAGACTTGCTGAGGGTTTATTATTCATAGTAAAAATTATGTTTTTTAAAGAAAATATAATGTTATATAAGACTAACAGCAAAAGTTACTATTAAAAAGGCAACAATTAACAGTTTTTTTAGTAAGTAAGTGACCATTTTTTAAATTTTGAGTTAAGATGATATAGATGATAATAAAAATTTACCAAGGAGATGCTTTTTATGGCGCTACTTCAACGCTTTAGTTTAGTTGTATTACTTTTTACGTTAGTAGCCTGTGGGGGCGGAGAAGGTGGTTTTGGAACCACGGCTCCAGATCCCGATAAGGATCCTGAGAAAAAAAACACATACACAATCAGCTTAGTTATTTCAGAGCCTAATATATCAAACGAAAATCCAGCAGTTTTAAGTGCTACTGTATTAAAAAACGGGGAAGCTGTAAAAGCCGAAGTTGTTAACTTTAGTATAAACGAAGAGGCTCAAGATTCAGCTAGCTTTAGCTCAGAATTAGGTACAAGTATAACCGACGATAATGGCGTTGCTACCATGACACTTAGCGCAGGTGGTACAGCAGGCGCTGGTAAAGTAACAGCTCAAATCACTTTATCTGATACAGAAGTCATTATAAGTAACTCGATTTCCTTTAACAGTGCTGGCGATACAAATACTGGTACTACGCCTGATGTTTCCAGTATTTCATTATTTGCAAGTAGCCAGCAAATAGCCTCAAGTGGGGCGCAAGAAATAACCCTTTCTGCCATTGCTAAAGACGTCAATAATAACTTATTAGAGGATGTTCAAGTAACTTTTGCGGCTACCTCTGGGCAAATTGAAGTTGTTAAAGCGTTAACTGGAGCAGATGGCAAAGCGTTAGCAACATTAAAAACAGCTAACGAACCTTCTAATCGTATTGTCAAAGCTACAGCATCCACAGCAAAATTTTCTGATTCAGTAGATATTCAAGTTGTTGGAACAACTATTCAATTAACTGGATCATCTTCATTGGCAATTAATGATCCTAATAATTTTATTGTTAGAGTTTTAGATTCAGACGGTAAAGGAATTGCAAACACTCTAGTTAATTTATCCACTAATGGTGTTTTAAATTCAGGTAATGTTGCAACAATCAACATTCCTGAAACTGTTACCACAGACTTTACCGGACAAGCTACAGTTTCTGTTGTTGGAACTACGGGAGGAAGAAACTCACTTTTAGCGAATGCTTTAGGCGCCTCGGCTAATCAAGTTGTAGATGTTCAAGCTGATTCATTTTTATTTTCTACCTTCAATGATGGTAATCAAACAAATGTTAATTTAGTGACTCAAAGTTTAACGGCCATTCCTGACGTTCTATTATCTAAAACGGCAACTATCACATTAACGTGGTTACGAAGTGGTGTAGCTGTTCCTGATGGAACACGAGTTAATTTTACTGCAACAAGAGGGGATTTATCTCAAAGTTTTGGACTAACAACCAATGGCAAAGTGTCTACAATGTTATCTTCAACTAATGCGGGAAAATCATTAGTGACGTTTAGCGGTGTTGATGGAGGTGTGGCATTAAATAACCAATTAGAGTTTGAGTTTGTTGCTGAAACGGCGGCAACAATCGTTGCTCAAGCCTCTCCTCATTCAATTGGTCCTAATGGTCAAACATCAACCATAAGTATTGTTGTTAAAGATTCAACTGGCAATTTAGTTAAAAATAAATTAATAGATTTTACGTTAACCGATACAAGTAGTGGATCTATTTTTCCTGCTAGCGCCGTTACTGACAGCAATGGTACTGCATCAACGGTTTATACTTCAAATACGGTATCTGCGCAAAATGCAGTTTCAATTAAAGCAATCGTTCGAGAAACGCCAATTGTAAATGATGTTGTAGCGCTTACCGTCGCTGATAGAGAGTTATTTATTTCGCTCGGAACAGGTAACGAAATTGAAGAGATTGACACAACAAACTACAACAAAAAATTTAGTGTATTTGTTACTGATGTAGACTCTACTCCAGTGAAAAATGTCGAGTTAACTGTTTCTGCTGTACCTAAAACATACTACAAGGGTTTTTGGACTCGTATTTATGATGCCGCAGGAACTTTTTTAAGCTGGCAAACAGTCGGTGGAATAACTACAGATACCATACCTACCGAAGTATCTTCACCCCATCAATGTATAAATGAAGATATAAATACCAATGGTATTTTAGATAAATCTGAAGATTTAAATAATAATGGTTTATTAGATTTAAATTTAAATGAAGACTTAGATGGTGATGGGAGATTAGATATAGCAGAAGATTTTAATAATAATAATGTGCTAGATACTAATTTAAATGAAGATTTAAACCCTAATGGCATATTAGAAGTAACGTTATCTGAAGATTTTAATCGAAATGGTATTTTA
>ENA-ORXM01001865-ORXM01001865.1-marine-metagenome-genome-assembly--contig:-NODE-1865-length-27116-cov-13.748511_pt1 | contig 27116 bp, 17 predicted proteins | sample MGYA00237867_ERZ511480 | MGnify/ENA primary metagenome ERZ511480 (study PRJEB26309, sample SAMN06266103) | marine metagenome | isolation source: Algal blade | place: United Kingdom:Sidmouth, United... | reverse complement strand
ATTTAACCACTAGCTTAAAGTCTGCTACGACAAGCCTGCTTCTTCTGATGCTGGTCTGTATCGGCAGCAACAGTTTGCTAGGTCAGTCAGTGGAGATTGTAAATCCTCCTGCTCCAGGTCCAGTCGAGTTTTGCGACTTGGTAGGCACTGAAGTGACCTTTGATGCAGAAATAGAAGATGACAACGGAGACGCTGTTAATCCTGCCACTGCAAATGTTCTTATTTTTTGGGAGGGACCTAATGGGTTCACCTCCAGTATGGTCAATCCCATGTTAACCTTCAACTCTTCTACTCAGAGTGGAGACTACATTGTGACGATCACTTTTAATGGAGGGGAGACAGTAATGGATACTGTTTCAATAGAAGTCATTGACGGCATCGACTTTGAATGTCCAGATGAGCCTATCAGAGTTGCTGCTGGATCAGATTGTACAATTGTTCTGGATGAGAATCTGGAGGTTGAGGATTTGAATTGTATGGACTTTGGTGAATATACCTATTGTGCTCGATTGATAATACCAGGTGGTACTCTAGATCTCCATACGACTGCTGGAGGAGATCCTTTAACAGAGGCAGGAGGAATAGACTTGGATTATTCGGGATTTACGCTTGATGATTTAGGGACACAGACCGTTCTATTGACTATTAAGTTGGGTGGTGAAGAAGTTATAGGTTGCGAAGTAGAATTAGAACTTGTAGAAGGATTGAGCAACGTAGCTTGTAATGACGATATAAATGTAACGCTGGATGATAACTGTCAAGCAGTGATTACACCTGACATGTTATTAGAAGGTGATTTCTGCTATGATGCATTTACTTTGACTTCAGATGGAATTACTCCAGGAAACTCTATCACGCTGATGGCACCTGGAACTTATACTGTCACTGTATCTTCTGATTCAGGAAATTGCTGGGGAATGGTAACAGCAGAAGATAAGACCATACCAGAAATCATTTGTCCTACTGATCCAGTGGAAATAAGATGTTCTGTAGAGGATATGATAGCTCCAGGATCTGGAATCATGGATCAGAAACTGATTATGGGAGAAATGGCTACCGCACCTGCAGCTGACGAAGAGGGTCCAGGTTGCGTGGATATCCCATTTGATTTCAGTGGATTTGATGGAACGGTGACGGGTATAGAATTGGATTTCCTGGCGATGATTGATTCTGTCCAGAATCTATCCATCATGTTGATTTCTCCAGATCCAGATAATAATGACGGTTCCACTTCAGAAGCGGAACCGGATACGATAACAGTTGCAAATCTCTGTACAGTGAATACGCTATGTCCTTTTTCTAATTTGGATGTTAGTTTCAGAGATTTTGCGTTACTCCCGTACTCTTCACTGGGAGACTCAGTCTTGTACTGCCGATCATCCAATACGTTTGCACATCTAGGCGCCTATAGACCTTCTACGCCATTCAGCTTTTTCAATGGGAATCAAGTAGCCTTCAGTACTGATCCTGAAGATGAAGTGGATGATGATGCCATAGGTGTATGGACATTAAGAGTCTGTAATAAAGGAGCGACACCTATAACAGGAATAGAGACAGCCATAAGATTGACCTGTGAGTCAGAGGAAGGAATTCTCGGTGGAGAAGATTTTACAGGAGTAACTGGTTGTGGAAGTAACATTAGCTTCACATTCACGGATGAGCAGATGAATAGTGACTGTACTAATCCTTTTTCCAAGATTATAACTAGAACATGGACTGTAACGAATGAGGACTCAGGATTCTCTAACTCTTGTACGCATCAGATCAATATCAGAAAGTGGGAATTAGATGAGATCATATTCCCAGAGAATCTTGATGGTATAGCTTTCCCTGCACTACAGTGTCAGGTATTAGTAAACAATCCTGACCTTATCACAGATGACAATATTCCATTACCTGCGCTTACGGGTTTTCCTAGAGTGCCTTTCGGTGAGCTATGTGATAACATAAGAGTAACGTTTGAAGATGAGAAGATTCCTGTCTGCGGAGAATTCGGTATGAAAGTATTGAGAAGATTTACTGTTCTAGACTGGTGTGATTCCAACATAAGAGAACATACTCAGGTTATCAAGGTTGATCAGAGATCTGATATCATTGTTTCTTGTCCAGTCAATATGATGGTGGTTCCTACGGGATCTCAATGTACTGGAACTGCTGACTTGGAAGAACCATTGTTCACTCCTGGTCCTAATAGTTGTGCTTCTGAAATAACTTACACTGTCGGCTATTTATACGATGATGACGATGATGAACAGACGGCACCGCCTTCCACAAATGAATCATTTGAAAGAAATATGAATATTTCTGGAAATCAAGAGGATGGGTATACGATAACTAATTTACCTTCAGGGAGAACTTGGGTAAGATACTTCTTCGAAGATGAGTGTGGAAATACTGGTGCATGCACGACAGAGATAGATGTGATAGATCAGACACAACCTAACCCGATCTGTATAGAATTCACAGTATTGGCTTTGGACGAATTTGGTTGTGCGACTTTACCAGCAGCCTCCATAGATAACAATTCATGGGACAATTGTGACATGAGCTCTGACTTGACTTTCGACTTGGATGATCCTGAATTACCAGGAGGGTTCTCACCGACTCTCATGTACTGTTGTACGAGTGACTGTGTGGATGGAATCAGAACTGTATTCTTGAGAGTAACAGATAGTAAAGGTAATAGTAACAGTTGTGAGGTGGAAGTGGAGATACAAAATAACTTCAACGCAGTAATAGTTGAAAGACCTATTACTTCTCAAGAATTTGATTGTGCTGATGGACCAGTCAATATCGGAGAATTGTTACTGGAATATGAAGAAGACTTTGTTATAACCAGTAACTGTAACAACGCTTATGAATTTGAATTGACTTATTCCAATGGTCAGCCTGTCGGAGAAGATGACATATTCGAGCCAGGTGAATGCGGGGGTGGCGCTGTCAGCGTCAAGTGGACGATCACTGACAGATGTGACAGACAAGTAGGCACGCATAACTTATCTTTCACTTTCAATCAGAATCTCGATGGATTCGAAGTGACTAGATGGCCTAATGATGTGACACTGAATAATTGTACTGTGAATACTGATCCAGAGAACTTACCTAACTCTCAGAATTCCAACAACATCAGATTCACAACATCCAGTTGTAACAGTAATGTTGCCATTACACATAGCGATCAGATCTTCCCTGAGGTGGATGATGCTTGCTATAAGATACTAAGAACATGGACAGTAATTGACTGGTGTATTGTGAATAACAGTACACTGGATGATGGACGCCGAACCTACGTCCAGATCATCAAAGTCAATGATTCCGCTGCACCTGTTATTACCAACCTGAATGATATAACTGTACCTGCTGATGGAGCATCTTGTAGTTTCTTTTTGACTGAAGCTGCGTTCCCGATAGATTTGAATATTACTGATAATTGTACTGCTGATGATGAGCTTCAGATTTCTTTCCAAGTGGATGGAACACCTGTGGCAAGTATCTACAACAGAACTTATACGGCTTCTACGGGCATAACCGTTACGGCTATTGACCATTGTGGAAACACGAATACTGGTTTCTTCAGAATCGTCGTTGAAGACACTGTGCCACCGACACCGTACTGTAGATCATCGATCACTACTACAGTGAGAGTCGGAGGCTTTGCAGAAGTATGGACATCAGATTTTGATCTGGGTGGAACAGATAACTGTGACACGAATGGACTGGATGTTTACTTTGCCAATGGCTCTACCTTCATGAGATGGGATTGTGATGACATACCTAACGGCGTTTCAGCACAATTGACAACACAGATGTTCTATAGAGATGATTCTGGTAATGTGAATTCTTGTACTGTACAGATTTTCATTCAGGATACGAATGATATATGTCCTGACGGAGCTGGTTCCATAATTGGAAACATTCATACAGAAGAGATGCATATGATAGGAGACGCAGTAGTGGATCTCATGAATATGAATAACAATGCTTCCATGACTAATATGGCAACAGCTAATGATGGCAACTATGCTTTCGTAGGACTCAACACTGGTGATTACCAAGTGGTCCCTACTAAGGATGATAGCTATCTGAACGGTGTCTCTACGGTGGATCTGGTAATCATCCAGAGACACATATTAGGAATTGACAAATTTAATTCACCATACAAGACCATCGCAGCAGATGCTGACAATAGTGGCGATATCAATGGTATAGATCTGGTCACCTTGAGAAAGTTGATACTAGGCATCATCACTGAGTTACCACACGGACAGCAATCGTGGAGATTTCCTACAGAGGACCAACAGTTCTCAGACGTGGACCAGCCATTCCCATTCTTGGAATCGATAGAGTTGTATAACCACAAGGAAGATGTCGCAGATCAGAATTTTGTTGCGGTGAAGGTCGGAGATGTGAATGCTGATGCGATAGTATCATTTACAGATGACCAGACAGAAAACAGAAGTAGCCAGACGCTACAACTGCAAGTGCAGGACAAAGGTCTGGTGCCGGGGACTGTTGCAGATGTAGCGGTGAAGGCAACGAACATGGAAGACATTGCTGGATTCCAGACGACCTTGAGCTTTAATGCTGACGTTATGCAATTCATGGGTGTGACAGCAGAAGGACTAGAAGTAACAGAAGCTAATTTGGGATTGACCAATCTTGATGATGGATACATCACTTTGAGTTGGAATAATACTGAAGGTGTGACTGTAGAGAATTTCAGAACCTTGTTTACTCTTCACTTCGACGTGAAGGAATCAGGAAACTTGAGCGAGCAATTATTCTTAAGTTCAGTATGGACTAAGTCTGAGGCTTACACAGGTAACTTGGAGACTGTTAACTTGGAACTGGATTACGAAGGCGCAGACCTAAGCAACTTTGTGTTGTACCAGAATATTCCTAACCCGTTCAATGATAACACTGAGGTGAGATTCAATCTCCCTGCTGCCACGCAAGTGACATTCAGTGTCTTTGATGTGAATGGAAGAGTATTGATGAGGAACACGAGCGATTACGAAGGAGGCAGCCATTCTATATTATTGACCAGAGAAGATTTAGCTTCTACCGGAGTGATGTACTATAAGATAGAAACTGCTTTTGGTACAGCCAGTAGAAAAATGATCCAGATCAGATAGAAAACTGACGGAAACTTACGTGGAGCCGCATAGCCGAAAGGTTATGCGGTTTTTCACGTTTCAGGCCTGCAAGCTAAGCTCCCATATGTCATGTTAAACAATAAATAAGGAATGATTAAGTCTCGGTCTTGGCATATCTTTAGGTCTTATGGTAAAGCCAAATTTATCCGACTTCTTCAGATTCCTGTCCCTTGCAGTCATTCTGAATTCTTTCACTATCAGCCTGTATGCCCAGCAAGCACTTACTTTTCAGACTAGGCAAGGCGTAGAGACAGGCTTGGTCAATGAGGTGGTGGCCTACGACGCAGGTTATTTTGTGCTGATGTCTTCAGTGACGAACTTAGGAGATCAAGAACTGTACATCAGTAAGTTTGATAATTGTCATACACAATTATGGTCCAAGAGTTACGCATCTGATACGCCTCTGGATTTCAATAAGGCTGTGGTGGATGAGGATCGGCTGGTGATACTGGCGGGTACTGATATGGATTATCCAGTGGTCATTTTTCTTGACTTGGAAGGTTTTTTACTATTCATAAGAAGTTACAACAAAGGCGTATTCAATAATCCCAATGTGATACAAGCTCACAATGGGCAGTATCATCTATTTGGTGCTGCAGACATGGGGCCGCAGCATATCATCTTGGATAATAATGGTGCCGTAATCAGTGCTAGCATACTGGTAGGCGGATCTTCTAATGCTGTTACGGGTAATAATCCGTTCGGAGGAGGTGTATTGGAAGATGGTAGCTATGTGAGACGGAAAGCAAATGTTCTGGCCTGTTTTGATACTGCTGGTGATATCATCTGGGCGAAAGCTTATGAGCTCAGCAATTTTGGTTTTTCAGAAAATGAAATTATTCCTGTCAGTGGTGGCTTTATCATCATGATGGAATCTTCCGACGGTGAGAATGCCGTAGTCAGACTTGATATGAATGGTGACATCGTTTGGGAATCTGCAACTTTAGGCGTTATACACTCTACGGCTTCCTTGGAATTACATGATGGCATCGTAAGTGTCGTCACATTGACTAAGGACATAGCGAGAGATCTGGTACTGATACAAGTGGATGCTATTACGGGAGACTTGTTATCTAGTAACGTCTTTGAATTTCCAGAATTCAATGATTACAGATTTCCAGAGCATGCCATAAGTAGCAGAGGCGACATCATCATTTCTGGTTCTGTTCTGGTCAGTTCTTCGAATGGAGATTCAGAGGATCTCGTACAGATCAATCCGCAGCGCTCTTCCTGCCATGAGGTAAATAATTATGCTACCTCCGCGAGGCCTAGCTTGAATTATTTTGATATAACAAATGACGTCACGACGATTAGCAGTAATGTTCTCGAGGATATACAACCGCTCATTACAAGTGACCAGCCACTTTTTTTTGAAGAGAAATGCAGCTTGCCCATACTTGTAGAGATAGATACGATTGTCAATTGTACTGGTGAGTATTATTTTGAAACTTCTCATCCAGGTGCGACTTACAACTGGTCAGATGGTGTCATGGATTCTGTAAGATTATTCACTGACCCAGGCACTTTCAGCTTAGTAGTGGAAGGTTGTGGTATTAGTTTGCAATATGAGGTGAGAGTACAACAAGCCGTCAATAATCTTATCGCAGATGCAGGTGATGATGTGATATTGACATGTGAGCAAGGTAGTGTGAATCTGGAAGGAGGAGCATCTAGTAGCGGGATGAATATTGTGTATAGCTGGCAGACTGACGACGGCAACATAGTCCAGGGTGCAGAGACGACAACACCTCAGGTCGATCAGATAGGTACTTATGTATTGGAATTATATGATAGTGCTCTGGATTGTTCGACGCGAGATACAGTAATCGTCATAGCTGATATGGACTTACCTGTATCTGATGCTGGTCCAGATCAAAACTTGACTTGCACATCACCTGTTCTGAATCTCGGAGGGAATTCCAGTTCTGGTACAGATTTTATTTATTCATGGGATTCGAATGGGATGGAGATTTCCACACAGAGTTCTTATTCCACCACGATGGATGGAATATTCGAGCTGACTGTGGTCAATACTGTCAATGGATGCATAGACATGGATACTGTAATCGTAACTGCAGATTTAGAAGCACCTTCAGACTTGCTGGTGGATAATCTTGCAGTAGATTGTCTTACGGGTAGCATTGAAGTCACTGAAGTGGTGGATGGTGTCGGGCCGTTTACTTTTGCATTGGATGGGGGTTTGCCTCAGGAATCTGGCTTATTCATAGCGTTGAGCCCTGGGCTGCATACCATTCAGGTGGAAGGATCTAACGGTTGTATCTATGAAGAGGTATTTGATGTGGAGGTGGCCAGTTCTTTTAGTCTGGACTTGGGAATGGAACTTTCTATCTCGCCAGGAGAGAGTGTGCAATTGGTTGTGAATACAGATATTGATACTGCAGAAATTTTTTCTGTGTCATGGAGTGAAGAGGAAACCTTGGATTGTGGCGATTGTCTGGAGCCTATCGCTCAGCCTACAGCAACAACAACTTATGAAGTAACGGTTACAAGTACGGAGGGTTGTGTAGAAACTACAGCAATCAGGGTAGTGGTGGAATTAGATCCCTTAAAGATTTATGTTCCGGAAATATTCGCACCTTATACGGGGATGGGTGCTGATGCACAATTTACCATCTATACGGATCAGCAAGTGGTGGCAGTTGCTTTCCTTAATATTTATGACCGCTGGGGTAATCTGGTGTTCAGTAATTCTGATTTTTTGCCCAACGAAGCATCACAGGGATGGAACGGTTACGTGAAGGATAGAAAAGTTGACAGCGGTGTTTATGTTTTTTCTTACGGACTGGAATTGATAGATGGTTCCACTTATGAGGATGCGGGGGCGCTGACTTTATTGCGATAGGGGTACGCGAGTCTACGTGTTTAAGTTAAGTGCATGAATTGGTTACTGAAGCTTGTAAGTTGCTTTTCTTGCTCTGCATGTTTTTTATGTTTGGAATTAATATTCTAACTAAATTTTTCCAATTATGAAGTCAGAGTCATTTGGCGAATACCGTCGCAAATCAAGAGAGGGTAAAAACTTGTCACTTCGAGTGGTTAATTCTGAAATTGATATTGACCAGTCAACTTTTTTAAAAATATTGAAAGGAATAAGAAGCTAGCTCCGTCTTATACTACAGAAACCTTAGCAAAGCTCTATAAAGAAGATTACAGGCAATTTCAAGGAGGTCTTCGAGTGAAAAAATTTATCAAGAAATCAAAGATTTTGATTATGCCGTTGAGGTGTTAGATATACCCAAGAAATAGATATAGATTATTGAAGTTAGAAATTAAAATTAAATACGAATAAACCATGGGCCTCCGCAAAATCCAATTTATCATTTTTCTTATCGTCCCTCTTGTCAATTTTGGTGTAAATTTCTTTTTTCCTTCACCATTCAACGATGACGATAAAGTACTCATTCAGCCTGCAGGATATGCCTTCGCTATCTGGGGTCCTATCTTTCTCGGAATGATTTTATATAGTTGGTACCAAATGCAGTCAACTAGAGTAGAGAGTCGGCATCTTAGAAAGGCTACCATCTCTGGTATAGCCGCAGGCTTAGCTTCTATAGCTTTTGTTCCTATCAGTCATATGGACATCCAGTGGTTAGGCTTTATAAATATTATGTGGCACCTCATTGCTCTGATACTATTATTTCTAGCACTTAGACAACAAGTCCATTTAGAAACCGATTCTAAAACTTCCTGGTATTATCTCCCTACTCAAGTTTATCTCGGCTGGATCTGCGCGGCTACTGCTATCTCTGTAGCACTAGCACTAACGGAAGCCGGTGTATCGCCTGTACTGGAAACCCAAGTTACGGTCACAGTGGTTGTCATCGGGGTGCTGACTCTGCTAGGTGCTTTCATGGCACAGCAGCGAGGAATGATTATCCCATTAGTATTTATCTGGGCACTCATAGCATTGATTGTTGAAAATGGGCAGTATGCGCAGATAAAATATGCCTCTGTCGGTGGTATAGTTGTATTAGCAAGTGTGGTTGGATATAAGCTTATAAAAGGGCATCGGTTGAGTTATTAAACGTTTTGAGATAGTACGATAAAATTAGAAGCGGGGCTGGCTATGTCGGTTAGCTACTTATAAGAGCTAAAATGCGAATCCAATTGTAAAATTCAATTGAAAAAGTATGTAAAGAGTATGGTACAAATAGTATTACTCTTATGCCTCTGTGATATTTAGAATCCAATTCCAAAACGGTGATGTCGCTACGGCCATCAGTCAATCATTGACTTACTCATTATCCAGTAATTCCATCAGCTCAGCATCTGCACCCACGCTGCGGCCAGGCTTCTGCGCCAAGAGCTCAGGCGTTTCCGCATCACTGTAGTAGGCCACTTGATCGGCTGGAATGTTCTCAGGTTTTTTTTCTGCCATGGGCGGGACAGGAGTAGCTCGCTCTATAAAAACTTCTTTGATCTTGATGACTTCCTTGGTTATGACCTGAGGCTCAGAATATATTTTCTGATAGATGGTGTCTACTGTATGGATATGGATGGTGTCAATTAATTTTACTTGTACGATCTCTGGAGTGATGGCTGGTTCAGCTGAATAATTATTGCCCTGAAAAAACTGAACCAAACCATACCCAACTAAGCCCAACACGGTAGCCAACCATAGGGGCAGGCGAACCGCATTTATTTTCTGTAGAGCAGAGGTTTGCTTTTTTATTTTATCGCCGAGCACTTTTTTTATTGCATCTGGGGATGGTGGAGCTATGCTATTGCTAGAAAGTGCTAAAGCTGAAGTCTGTAAGGCAACTGTATGATAGGCCTGATATTCTTCCACTGTCAGCTCTCTGAGTACCAGTTCTTGTTCTGCTTTACTCAATGCCTCATAAGGGAATTGCTGCAATAATTTTTCTATGGCTTCACTGATTGAATCTTTCATTTCTGTTTGTATATGGGTTGAGCAGTTTCAGGTCTTCCGCTATTTTTTTCAATGTATAATGGATGCGAGATTTTATGGTGCCTATGGGACAAGCCAGTATCTCACTGATTTCTTTTATTGTTTTTTCTTCTTGGTATCGGAGTATGAAGCATAGTCGGTGTTTGTCCTCGAGTTTGTTCAGGGCGGTTTGTAATTTTTTTTGGAAGATTTCCTGGTCGATATTTTTAGGCCCTTGGGGATCTATATGGGTAGTCTGCGATTGTTGGATAAAGAGGGTAGGGGTAGGATTTTGTTGCCTGCGGTATTCGTTTTTCACCATATTCGATGCGATGGTGTACAGCCAGGTAGAAAACTTGTAGGAATTATTATAGCTGTTGGCTTTTTCAAATACTTTCAGGAAAAGATTCTGGCAGAAATCTGCAGCTAGTTCATTATCCTGATAGAGGAGCTTGTGGAAATAGCTGTGCATTTTGTGTGCATAGCGCTGATAGAGCTCGTCGAAGGCTACCTCACTGCCTTGGGTCAATAAGTGCATCAACTGCTCATCAGCATAATTTTCATATTTTTTTCTAAATAACTTCACTCTTTCAGTGCCTGGATGTTTGGGTCTGTGAATCTTTTTTTAGTATCCTATCCTTAGGGTCGCTTTCTAATTGGATTATTTTTCTATTATCTCGCAGACGCATCTGAACCCTAGCCAGTCTTGAGGTTCTTCATAGCTTAAGCTCATATTGGTCGGTACGATTTCATTATGATAATGTCTGAAGCTACCACCCACTGCAATACCAGGCTCTGCTACCATTTCTGCAATATTTCCATGAAGGTTATAGATGCCGTGCTTATTAGGTAGATGGGAACGAGCGGGAGCAGGGGCGTAGAGTGAGGGATTGTAGTCAGAACCTTCTTCACTGAATCTCATATTATAAAGCTTTGCACTTTCTCCGAACTTGTCAATTTTCTTAGCGATTAATTTTTGTTGTTTTTTATCATAGCCATCTTCTGCTACCAGTTCCCATTCTATACGAGTGGGTAATCTGTAAATGAAATTCTCAGGTGCAGACACATTGAGTTTGGTTAGCATTTTACTGACTGCTTGCGTTCGCCATTTGCAATAATTTCCAGCTTGCGCATGTGTAATGCCGACGTCAGGATAATCTGCATAAGAGGGGTGGGAGAAATAGCTAGTTACATAAGGTTCCATATACAAGTCAGATTTTCGCCAGACTTTGGTGTCGGGAAGTGCAGAGAGATATGTCGGTGAAGTGGAGCCTTCTTCTGCTTTGAGTATTTCCAAGTATTCTTTCCAGTCAGCGTTTCTTACTTCTGTTGCATCATAAAAAAAATTGTCTACTATTTCTACAGTACCAGGCGGTCTGAAATCAATTGTTGGGCTCGGTGATAAGGTACTCATTATATGCGAAGCCAGAAAGGCCATTAAGATTATTTCTTTCATCGTAGGAATGTTTATTTAGGATAGTGATTATTAATTGATTACTTCCATGAAGACTCTGAATCCGATGGCTGGGCTTATGCCATGAATTTTTTTCTGAGAGGTAATCTTGCAATCGGAGGGCGGATCCTGCCAGCTTCCACCTTTGGCCACAAGGCCGCCTTCTGACATTTCTGCCACGTTACCAGACATTCCGTAGAGGCCATAGTCGTTGGGAAAATAGGCATCTGCAATTACTGGAAAGAAACCGCCATCGTTGTCATGCCATTTCCACTTGCAATCTTTGCAAGGCTCATCATCGCTGGAGTAAAAATTGGATAGGTAGCACCCTTTTTGGTTCTTGTAATAGTATCCACCCCATGGGTAGTCAGCATCCTTATGTGGCCCTCTGGCTGCTACTTCCCACTCGGCTTCGGTGGGTAACCTGAACTTGACTTTCTGATGTTTCTTCTTCTTGTCATATCCATTGTAGGCTAAGCTGAGCCAGTCGCAATAAGCTTGCGCTGCAGCATAGGTGATATTGGTTACTGGTACTCTAGGGTCGTCAGGTGTACTGCCTGCAGTTCTGTGAGCTTCGTTTTCTGTGAGATGCTTGAACTTATCAGGTAGTAAAGACATCCAGTCGACTTTTGTTGTTTTACAGACTTCCAATAGATTGAATTCCTTATGCTTGAGCAGATCCATCAGGAAAGACTCATATTGCTCGTTAGTCGTTTCTGTTTCTGCTGCCCAGAGGCCGGGTTTTATTTTCTTGAGTCCTTTGTCCAGTGCTTTGATGTCCATATGGCTTTTGGTATCTTTTTTCCATTTTCTCGGAGTGGATAAGAGAGACAGTATTTGATCTTTTTTATTATTGGCTCGCCCTATGTTGAGTAAGACTATTTTAAGTTCTTCTGCTTTGGTTGTGGATTCTTCTTCTATGTAGTGTTTGTAGAGTGAGATGAAGGCAGGTAGATAACTCACATTCAGGGCATTCAAGACTGTCGCGTTTTTGTCCACGGCAAAGCCCATTCTCAGATAATCTGTCAGGAATTTTTGCTCGTAATTTTCTTTAAGAGTTGCGATATTATCAAAACTAGTTTTAGAATATTTGAATGCCAATCCCACATTGTAGAGCACCTCCTCATAATTTTCCCTTAGAGACTTGGGGATGGTTACATTGACATACAGTGGGCGCTTCGCGTAAGTCATTATATGGTCTAGCACCGGTAGGAGATCAGACTGCCATACGGAAGACTCTCCTAGAGTTTCAGTATAGCTTGGAACATTTATGGCCTTGAAGGTTCTGTCGCAGTAGTTGCGATTCTTGAGGAGATGTACATTGATAACAATTATATCTGGTCGTACGTCCTCGACTTGTTGCAGTAACCAGGCGGGGTAGGTGTCATTGTCTCCATGCGTGAGTAAGATAGCTGCTGGTTCCAGACCTATGAGTGCATTGTAATTCCAACTCAGAATCCCTGCAGGCACTTCTCCACTCTCCATCCATAAGTTGCAGAATTTTTGAAATTCTTCCTTATTCCCTACAGTCAGGTGATGATTGATCATATGACTATAGATTTCAGTCCTGTTGGGATCGATCGCGAAAGCGCTTTCCAAGTGGTGAAAAAGAGCAGGGTCTCCAGCACCATTCAAGTAGGTCAGATAATGATACTCATAGGAGTCAGAGATATTACTGGATAGGTTATTCATTATAGCCCTTAGATCATGAGGATTTCTTTCTGGGGTCAAGCGGTTGATGGTTCTGCAGGCCAGGTAGTAATTGAGCCATGCATTAGTGCTATGGGGATCTGTGTCCAGCTTTGATAGCCAGAGTGTGGCTTGCGTCTCGTAGTAGCCTTTGGGGTGGACGACTCTGGTGATGGGCACTATTTGCTCGGGCTCAGTTATCGATGTGTAGTCGGCAGTGTCTGAGGCATTGGCCTGTAGAATCAGAAGATTAAGGAGGATGAAAGTAAGAATTTTCATTTTCGAATCTGTTTGTTATGGGTTGATACACAGAAGTAGGGGAAACGTTCAAAACGTTTGTTATTATTTGTTTTAATTGAGGTGGGAACTATTATGCATCTCTGGAGATGCATAATTGTACGGTTTTCAAAGAAAGTCTAATAACGTGAAAGGACAGATAAATGCCTTTAGAAATAGGTTATGATAAGGGTCGGTTCAAGTTACTCCACCACAACAATTTTTTCCCAGAAAGTTGATCGACTGATAGCATCCGAAACTTCCACCATATAAGTGCCAGGGCTCAGCACTCTGTTGCTCACCGCAACATCCTCCTCTTGAGAAAGTTCAGGAATTTCTATTTCAGAAACTAATCTACCGGTTATATCGAAGAGAGAAATTTTTAATTTTAATCTGCTGCGCCCTTCATTTTTGAGTCGTGGGCTGCCGAGTGAGGGGTTGGGGTAGATGAGCAGCTCTAAAGGGTCTGAAGCTGTAGCGGTTATGTTACTCCATACTTTGTCTGCTTTAATTTTTGAAACATAGAAATTATTGATAACTGCTTCAGTTGTAGTTAAGCTGTCGATGCTTAATGTGTACAAGTTATAATCCTCGTCTGTTAGAATAGTGTTGATGTAGCCACCTGGAATCAGGTCTATATCCAGATGACCTTGATCACCAAAGCTGAGGTCTAATTCCCCACTATTGTTGATCCTTGACAAATGGTAATCATAAGACTCTACTGTACTACCATCTTCAAGGTCAGCTGTGCCACTTAGCAATAATAGTTCCCCTTGAGGTCCTTGTATAAAATTTGATAAATATTGATACGTACAATTTTCGGACTGCCTATTCTGTCTGTAGTATCCTTCCTCTCCAAAGGTCAGATCCAGCTGACCATTTTGATCAAGTTTCATAATGTAAGAATCTGAACTAGTAAGTGTGCAGGTATCCACAACCGAACTCAATCCTTGCACATAGATACCAGTATTTTCATCTTCTTCAAGTTGCCAGAAATATTCCAAACTATCTCCAACTACGTATCCTTGCTCACCAAAATTGAGATCGAAATTACCGTCCTTATCTACTTTTGTGATTCTGCCCCTATAGCTTAACTCCGTCGAATCTGCATTGTAAACATATTCCAAAGAGCTATGGAGAGTAGAATTATTTTTCAATCTTTCAAGTCTCGTATAAATATTGAGAACGCCAAGGTTGATCTCAGAGTCAAGTTTATATAATTGCAACTCGCCATCTCCTGAAAAGCTGAGGTCTTTGGTCCCATTTTCATTGAATCTAAATAATCGTCCATTATTAGCAAAAGTGAATTTCCCCGTGTCATCCATTAAACCTGTATTACCATTTAAAAAATAGTAATACAATAAATAATCAGTATTGAATAAGTCTGAATCATGCTGATATTCAACTTCCAGATTCAAATCTGAATCATATCTGAATATTTTATACGTAGTATCTCCGTCCTCAATAGCGTGCAATGAACTTATAATCTTATCATTCTCGGTCATCCAATGAAGTCTAAAGCTAAAATCTCCAACTTGATAGAAAAAAGAAGAATCAGGTTGCAAGTCTATACCCCAATCCTCTTGGACTCCACCCTCATCCAATCTTGTAAATAAATAACGAGATCTTGTGCTGTCGCCAGTTTGTAATATGCGAGCAGAGAAATAAGCACGATTCAGGCTATCCAGATACATATCTGTAGATAAATATGGGTAGCCCCAGGAATCGATCGTGCTGACCCCATTTACACCATAATCTTGGTCTAAATACTCTGACTGAGACCAAAGGATGGAACTGCTGGTAATTGTTATCACTAAGAAGGCACCTTTGCAAAAGCTGTTCATGGTTTAATAAATTATTCCCACTCAAAGTAATCAATTGACACGAGAATACAGGAAGTAACCTACACATTAACGCTTTGGTTTATGAGACTTTCCGCCTTTTTGCCTCTGGTTTAACAATTAATGATAGAACTCTTGTCTTGGACATATCAATTCCTAATACACAGTATTCCAACGACACTGCCTTGTCCATCAAATCAGATTCTTTAATTGGACAGAGATATTCTGATATCAGTTTTCACAAAATAACCGATGAGTATGGTATCAATAGTTGACCAAGGTATCAAATGAGTTAAATAATTCTTATATTCAACTATTTGGAGCTGAGAGTAAAACTTTCTGGATGCTGCTCGTCGAGTGCATTATTTAGGTAAGAAAACATGCTTGAATAATATTTTGTAAAACAACATAGGCAACAATATGCTCATTCAAAGAACTTTTCAATTGTTATTGATTTTTCTCTGCTTATCTACGTTTTTGATAGCACAAGAACGTATCACAGAACACATAACACAGGGTAGTTCAAATTCTGACACTTATATACATAAGTTTGAAGATATCGTCTATCTCATTAGAATTACACAATGTGATGAAATCAAAGTTTCAGTTGTGAATAATCCCCTCGAAATTCAAGAATTGCATTCTATCCAGATAACGGATGCTTTTGGCTCTCAAACCCAGAATCATTTATTCAATGAAGAATTTTTTTGTTTCGCTACTAAGCAGGGTATTATAGCCTATAATTTTCTTGACAATATATATTCTGTTACACCATATCCAGAAGACTGGAAGTTTTCTTCGATGCAGAAAATGAGCAAGCATACTTTTTTTCTTGCCCTGAAGAACGTCGAGAAGCGTAATTTCATTAGAGCTATTTACGATTTGAATTCTGGAGTTATATTGTTACAAGATGACAACTATACTGCTAAAGTTTTCTCTGATTATATTATTGAATTTATCGTTAACTCAGATGGTACGACTACATACTTTGGAGTTTCTTACCCAAGTTTTGAAAGAGATACTCTATTGAGATCTGTTACCAGTCGTCGAGAATTTGTAGAAGATGAGGCAGGGCTGCTATATTTTTTAAATGAAGATGGAAATCTCAAGAGTTGGGATCGATTAACAAAAGAAGAGAATATTTACAACTCAATACAACTTGGTCAGGACAGGGCTTATGATCTAGCTCTGAGCGATGAAAGGATATTAATTGGTCATCATTTGACTGATAACTATGAGTTTGAAGTATTTTCCACTTTGAATCAATCACAATTAGCAACAAAGTCCATTGAAATCATACACGGATTTAGGATCAGTTCAGTCGAAATTCAAGGAGAATTGGTGATTGCACATACTCGTTCAGGAGGGCACTTTTACAGTATTGTCGCTGATTCTCTGATCCATTTATCTTCATATGGGATAGATTGGGATGAAAAAACATATCGTTTATCACCGGGGAGAACTTTGCTGCAGATAGATCAAGGAAATCACTTTAGAATTATTGATCATAGGGATCTTACTCAAAAGGCGTTTACGGGCAGTATCCCTCAGAATATGGCAGTAGGAAGTACATTGATAGAGATGGATAACGAATATCTTTTACTGCGAAGACATGATCGTGGTTGGATTCACAATGAACTCATACAGATCGACACTGCGAATATGACGGTAGAGTTAAATATGGCATTCAATGAAACAAATGCAGGATTTCATTATGACGCAGAACTGAGGTTCTTAAAAGGTGATTTCTTGGTAACCGAAGAAGAAGTATATCGATTAAGAAATCTTACGGAAGAAGAACTGCAACTTCCTCCATTTGAGGCAGTCTATAATGATGATCACTTCTTGTTTTTGCAAGAGGATGAATCCGCACTATGGCTGTATGATTCTACTGGTCTTGAAAAAGTGATATGTTTTGAAGATCATACTGAGTTGGCAGGTGGTCGTTATTCTGTGGATGATTTTTCTGTACAAGGCAATTATTTATTTATTGCCAAAGGACTTGATTTGTTCAGTTATGAGTTGTCATCTGGTTCTTTGGCTATTATTTCTGATATCAGAGGAACTGATTTTCATGAGCACGGTGATTGGTCATATTTTATTACTGAGAATAGTTTGTACAGGGTTGATCAATTTTTGAGTCTGCAAAGGATTGAATCTTCAGTGACCTCACTAAGGGATTTCTTTTCTTATGATGAAGAGTTGTTTTTTCTTCAGGAAAATAGCATTTACGAAATTAAGGAAGACGGTACAGTGGAAGAGCGCTATAGTTCGCTTTTCAGATTGTCAGGAAACAAGTTCTATAGCCCTGATAGCAGTTTGTTTTTATTGAATGGATTTAATTCCAAGATATATTTTGATGGATTTAAATTCAAAGAGTTCAGTGGAGGAAACTTGGAGTATGTAGCAGATGAGTTTTTCAGCTTTGGTGATAGCTTATATCTTGTATCAGACGACGTTATGATACCTTCTCCTCTACCAGTTAGCGAAGAGTATATAATTGGAGCATTTACAGTATACGGTTTGTATTTCCTTGTTACCAAAGAAGGCCACTCACCTTATGATGTCCTGAGGATATACAATTCTGATATCATGTATTCACAAGCGGAGCTTGTATGGGAGAGCCTTGAGTCTTCGTTCGTTAATGGCTTATTGAAAATAGCCAAATTTGAAGATAATTCATTGTTCATCGTGGGAGGCCAGGTATTTTCAATTGATGAGGCTGGAGATATCAAGCATCACTCTCAACTGCTTTCATTCGGTCAATCTCTCATAATGGAAGCAAATACTGCTTATTTTATGGCCTACGACAAGATATTTGGACACCAAGTTTATAGATGGTCACCTGAGGACCCATCTTCTACTGAGTTGTTAATATCTGAAACCGAAAGTTTGAAGATTTATCCCAACCCAGTTTCTGATTACGTACATCTGCATAGTGATAAAATGCAGGAATGGAAGCTTTATGACCGCAACTCCAGAGTAGTGAAATCTGGAACAGATTCAAGAATCAAGGTGGCAGACTTTCCTTCTGGCACCTATATCATTAATATGCTCATTGATGGGCAATGGCAAGCACAGACACTTGTTAAGTTATAGGTTATCCCTAACTGAAAGTATTGTCACACTGCGGGTAAGATAGATTAGATAGAGAGCCCCAGCGGGGTGACATATCGATAGAAACCACAATGAAAAATACTAGCGAGCCCATAGGGGTGAAATATTATTGGAATATCAATTATAACTCATGCTTTTATAAGGTTAATGAAGGGTCGATTGGTTCTTAAGAAGCATAATACATATGCTACCGCCCTGCAGCTCATTCAGATAGTTGTGTATTCTATTGATATTCGATAACGCTGAAGCTGTAAGTTGATTTTTCAAAACGCGGTGCATCAAAAAATGAACTCTAACCTCACCTAACTGTTCTTATGCCATGCGCTCATTCCTCATTTGCTTAATTCTCATTTACATGACAGGAAAACCTCTGGTGATTTTTGATTTCAACTCAGAAAGCGACTTGTCCGAATGGGCCATCGTGGATGATGTCGTCATGGGTGGCCGCTCTGACAGCTATCTTGATATCAACAAAGAAGGGCAAGGTGATTTTCACGGGGTGGTCTCTCTGGAGAACAATGGGGGTTTTGCTTCCACACGTTATCGCCCTTCACCCATCCCGCTCAGCGGGCAATTATATTGTAAGCTCAAGGTCAAAGGTGATGGCAAAGACTATCAGTTCAGAATCAAAGAATACGAAGATGAACGGTTCTCCTATATCTATAATTTTGAGACGTCAGGAGATTGGGAGACGATAGAGATACCACTATTGGAAATGTATCCATCTTTCAGAGGCCGACGACTGGATAAGCCAGATTATGCGGCAAGGCAGATTTCAGAAGTTGCGATTCTCATATCGAATAAGCGTAACGAGAATTTTCAGCTTTTGATAGATAGCATCGAATTGGAATAAATAAGGTAGATAGTCGTTTTATCTGGAATAAATCTAAATAAACAACAAGCCACAAGCACTGATACCTCCCAAAACCCTCGCATTACAAAAGAGTAGTATATTTGCCGTGAATTTCTAAGGGCGCTATTTTACTCGATTTTAGAGCCTTTTGGAGTGATCAACAACCGCAAACTTGCACATAAACTATGGGATTAGCCGCCTTACTCATCATTGCAGTCATTCTTATACTCGCTGCCGTGCTCTCCGTCTCAGACAATCTTATTCAAATAGAAGCCAAAAAGCTCGGTGTGGACACCAAGAAAAGGAATATGAGCATATTCCCTGACCTGTCTGCTCTCGCTAGCAAACCCGCACCCAGCTTTGCTGCCCCTGGAAAATTTCATAGACTCCGTAAAGGTCATGACATCAAACTAGTCGGTGCAGCCCAGGGTCCAGTCATCAAAGGTGCCGTTACACGATATGCTGTAAAACCAACCGACTACCGAGGCATCGCTCCTATTCCCAAGTTGGAAGTAGTCGTAGGTGATGAGGTCAAAGCAGGGGATGTGCTCTTCTACGACAAGATGAATCCTGAGATATTCTTCGTTGCACCTGTCAGTGGAGAGGTGGTGGAAATCAGAAGAGGTGCCAAAAGAGCAATCTCTCATGTCGTCATATTAGCTGATAAAGTTCAAAAGCACAAACAACACGATATCATAAATGTAGAAAACGCTACACGACTAGAGATCGTGGAATACCTCAAGGCTACTGGCGCCTGGACTTTGCTGGACCAGAGACCTTTCAATGTGCTTGCAGATCCCACTCAGATTCCTGAAAACATCTTCATCAGCACCTTCAGCACAGCACCCTTGGCTCCAGATTCTGGTATAAACCTGGATGGAAGAGCTGCAGACATACAAGAAGCTATAGATACTCTGAATAAATTGACCCAAGGAAAAGTATACCTGGGGCTGGATGGACGAGGTGCTAGCCCACATTCAGCTTTATTGAATGTAACTGGTGCAGAAAAGAATTATTTCGCTGGAAAGCATCCGGCTGGTAATGTCGGAATACAGATACACCACACAGCGCCCATAAAGAGTACAGGGGTCGTATGGACTTTGACACTGGATAATCTTCTGATCCTAGGCAGACTGATGAATGCAGGTGTCTATGATACCTCTAAGGTTGTAGCGCTATCCGGGGCACAATTCATAGAACCGAGCCTGGTTCAGACATATGCAGGTGCAAGTCTGGATGAATTGACCAGAGGAAATATCACCTCAGAAGGCAAAACCAGACTCGTGCTGGGAGATGTGCTGTCTGGGAAAACAGCAGGCGAAGATGACTTCATCAGCGCCAACACCAATTTGGTCACAGCACTAAAAGAGGGAGACGAGTATGAATTATTCGGGTGGTTATTACCTATCAAGCCGAGACCTTCCATCTCTAAGACGATGCCTGGCTTCCTCATGCCTGATCATCAATACGAAGCTAATACCAATACTCACGGAGAGAAAAGAGCTTTCGTGGTCACTGGACAATATGAAAAGATGCTACCGATGGACATCTATCCACAGCATTTGCTCAAAGCCATCATGACTGGAGACATAGAAAGAATGGAAGGCTTGGGTATCATTGAATTATCAGAAGAAGATATCGCCCTTGCAGAATTTGCTTGCACTTCAAAGATGCCATTGCAAGAGATTCTCAGAGATGGATTAGATATGATGAGAGAACAAGCGTAGAGCTGGGAGTAGGTGTGAAGGTTCAGTGGGACAACGGTTCAGCGGGATTATGATGAGGTTTAGAGGTTTAGAGGACGGCTTGACCCATCACTATTCAGCTAATCACAGAGCCATTAATAATAGAAAACGAAAACAATAAGATAACCATAGGTGGCTGAGGCTACCAGAATCAAAAAGAAAATGGGATTACTTAGTTTCTTAAAGAAAATAGAACCAGACAAAAAAAAGAGTCCATTCCTGCACACGTTGTATGATGGCTTTTTCACTTTTGCCTATGCGCCAGCCACCACCACTAAGAATGGTGTCCATCTACGTGATGGCATGGACCTCAAGAGGACTATGGTTATGGTGGTTCTGGCTATGCAATTATGTTATGTCTTCGGTACTTATAATACAGGACACCAACACTTTGTGGCAGCTGGACAATATTTGGGTTTCATGGAAGGATTTCATCTGAAACTCATTCATGGTCTCATCAAGCTTTTACCTATTTTCTTAGTGACCCATATCGTGGGATTGGGTATTGAGTTCTGGTTTGCCGCAAAGAAAGGGCACGCCATAGAAGAGGGGTTCTTGGTTTCTGGAGCTTTGATTCCTTTGATCATGCCACCGGATATCCCACTATGGATATTAGCTGTGGCTGTAGCGTTTGCCGTAATATTGGGCAAGGAAGCTTTCGGTGGTACAGGAATGAATATTTGGAATGTGGCCTTGCTTGCCAGGGTCTTTGTATTTTTTGCCTATCCCACCACTATATCCGGAGATGAAGTGTGGGTGAGTGGTTTTGAGGCGTTAGGAGCAGAAGCAGCGGCGGGTATGAATGTAGCGGCAGGATCATACGCAGATTATGGCTGGGCTCATGGCTTATTCAATAAATTATTCAGTTGGATGGACCTAGCTACTTTCCAGAATCTCATCCCTATGGCTGATGGTTACAGTGGTGCGACACCTCTTGCCTTGGCGTACCAGGGTGGGTGGGAAAATGTAACAGCAACTTTCTCTCAGTCACAGATGTTCTGGGGAACAATTCCTGGATCATTAGGTGAGACAAGTAAGCCATTCATATTAATAGGCGCAGCGATTTTAATTGCTACGGGAATTGCCAGTTGGAGGATAATGCTGAGTATGTTCATAGGTGCAGCGCTGATGGGAATGATGCTGAACGTCTGGGGAGCGACGCCATTTATGACAGTGCCTTGGCAGTATCAGTTTTATATGGGCAGTTTCTTTTTTGCTATGGCTTTTATGGCGACAGACCCTGTAACTGCAGCATCGACTAATGTAGGCAAGTGGATCTATGGTTTGCTCATAGGAATGATAGGAATGCTTATCAGGGTTATCAATCCTGCTTACCCGGAAGGATGGATGCTTGCAATTTTATTCCTGAACACTTTTGCACCGCTCATAGATCACTATGTGCTTGAAGGAAACATGAAAAGAAGAATCAAATCCAATACATCTGTGATAGGTCATTCTGAAACTAATAAAGAAGTAACACATGCATAGTACAGGATCCGTTTTAAGATTTGTATTCATAATGACCTCTGTGGTCGCCTTGCTTCTGGCTTTTCTCCAGAATGGATTGAAGACCAGGCATGAGGCGAATGAGGCGATATACAGCAAGAAAGCAACCTTGGGTGCGATATCAAATCACCTGGATATTGATTATGGTAGTATAAGTGACCAGCAAGTTGAAGAAATCTTCAAGAATAATATCAAGGAGCTGGTTGTCAATGAAGACGGTAATATCATCCCTCCAGAAAAAGTTGCAGCAATGGGTTACAAGGGTGGCTTGGCTTCGAGTTTGGATATGGCAAAAGAGCACAAGAAAGGTGATGAAAAATTATTGCCAGTCTACATTTACACTAAGGCAGACAGCAAGAAATATTACATCTTGTATGCCAGAGGCAAGGGATTGTGGGATGCTATCTGGGGGTACTTGGCCTTGGAAGATGATTTCAATACCGTTGCAGGTGTCTCATTTGACCATAAGGCGGAGACTCCAGGATTAGGTGCAGAGATAAAGGATAACAAAGCCTGGGTGAAGCAATTTACAGGTAAGAAAATATATGAAGATGGGGAATTGAAATCCATAGATGTGAGAAAAGGTGGTGCTAAAGACCCTCTATATGAAGTCGATGGCATTTCTGGTGCAACCATCACAGGTGACGGGGTAGAGGACATGCTCGAAGATTATTTAGAAGATTACCAACCATATTTGGAAACTATTAAAGGTTAAGCTTAACTCGCTTCTAAGCCCTTCAGGGGAAGTCAGCGCGGCAGCGGTTTCATATTCAGAGGCCAGGGAAGGGTCAACTTGAGATATAATAGATCCATTGTGATCAAAAATAAAAGTCTATAATAAAATGGCAGACGTAGCAATAGTAGAAAAAAAGGAAGCAGTAAAATTCGGTAAGAAGGAAAGAAAACTTCTGACTGATCCTTTGGATGACAATAATCCGATCACAGTACAAGTACTGGGTATCTGTTCTGCACTGGCAGTAACGACAGGGATGAAGAATGCAGCAGTCATGGCAGTCGCCGTGGTATTCGTTCTTCTTTTTTCCAATGTCATCACTTCGGCGCTCAGAAAATCCATCCCTAAGCAAGTCAGGATGATCGTACAGTTGGTTATTATTGCAACACTCGTGACAGTAGTGGAGCTGACCTTGAAGGCTTATGCTTTTGAGAGTTACAAGCAACTGTCCGTATTCATCGGATTGATCATTACCAACTGTATCGTTATGGGTAGGCTGGAAGCTTTTGCCATGGCCAATAGACCTTATGAATCAGCGTTGGATGGGCTGGGTAACGGTATCGGCTATGGGGTGATATTATTGATCGTTGCATTCATCAGAGAGTTTTTTGGAAAAGGAGAAGTTTTTGGAGCCAAGATCATCGGAGCTGCTCCGGAATATTGGATCAATACAATGGATAGCAAGTGGTTCGGATGGTACGCAGGTAATAATCTGATGGTGTTATTTCCATCAGCGATGTTTGTAATTGCGGTACTGATATGGGCTCACAGAGCTTGGAATCCAAAACTGGTTGACATTTCCTAGATCATCTTAGGATATTAAAAACAACAAAAGAAATTTTACAATGGGCGATCTCGCAAATATATTCATCAAGTCAGCTTTCATAGAGAATCTGGCTTTGGCATATTTCTTAGGTATGTGTTCATACCTGGCTGTATCCAAGACAGTAAAAACAGCTTTCGGTTTGGGACTGGCAGTCATCTTCGTATTGGGTATCACGATGCCGATCAATTGGGTGATCAATACTTGGTTACTCGGAGAGAACGGTATTTTTCAGACAGATCTGACTTTCTTGAGGTTCATACTATTCATTGCGGTAATCGCATCAATGGTGCAACTCGTGGAGATGGTCGTAGAGAAATATTCACCGGCACTTTATAATTCTTTGGGAATTTTCTTGCCTTTGATCACGGTGAATTGTGCCATCCTAGGAGGCTCCCTATTCATGGTGTCCAAAGAGTATAATTTTTCTGAGGCCGTAGCGTTCGGACTGGGAGGTGGTTTCGGCTGGTTCTTGGCAATTATTGCTATTGCAGCGATAAGAGAAAAGATAAAGTATTCTGCGGTACCGCCTCCTATGAGAGGTTTGGGTATGGCCTTCTTACTCACAGGAATGATGGGTATGGCATTCATGGGCTTGATGGGAATAGACCCAGCAGCCTTCAAGTAAAAAATTGACTTACTTAACTAAGATATAGAGTAGATGTATTTAGCAATCGAATCTGGATTTTGGCCTTACCTTGCGGCACTCATCGTATTTGTCGCCGTGATCGGATTATTATCCGTGATGCTCATAGCAGCCAGAAAGAAATTGATACCTCAAGGAGATGTCAGTATCATTGTCAATGGCGATACTGAAAATCCCCTCAAGGTGCAACCGGGAGTGAGTTTGCTCTCAGCCTTGTCAGAAAGTAATGTATTCTTGCCTTCTGCCTGTGGAGGAGGTGGAACCTGTGCCATGTGTGAGTGTCATGTGCATTCAGGCGGTGGCGATGTCTTGCCTACAGAGATGAACCACATGACCAGAAAAGAAGCCGCAGAAGGTATGCGTCTAGCTTGCCAGGTCAAAGTGAGAGAAGATATGGACATTGCGATTCCTGAGGAGATATTCGGTATCAAGAAGTGGGAATGCGAAGTGGTGTCTAACTATAACGTGGCGACCTTCATCAAAGAATTCATCGTAAGATTACCAGAAGGAGAGACTCTGGATTTCCAAGCGGGAGGTTACATACAAGTGGATGTGCCACCTACAGTGGTCGATTACAAGAAGGATATTGACATAACCGCTCACCCTGATTACCATGATTCTCCAGACAAGTTCCAGAAAGACTGGGACCAGTTCAAATTATGGGACCTCAAGATGGTTAATGAAGAAGAAATATTCAGAGCCTATTCCATGTCCAATCACCCCGCAGAGGGCAATATAGTTTCCTTGACAATTAGAATTGCCACACCACCTTTTGATAGAGTGAAGGGGGGCTGGATGGATGTGAATCCTGGCATTTGTTCTTCTTATGTGTTTGCGCAGAAGCCAGGCGATAAGGTGACGATCTCTGGTCCGTATGGGGAGTTCTTCATCAAGGAGACTGATAACGAGATGCTCTACGTGGGTGGAGGAGCCGGTATGGCACCGATGCGTTCTCACTTATATCATCTCTTTCACACCTTGAAAACAGGAAGAAAAGTAACTTTCTTCTATGGTGGTAGAACCAAGCAGGAACTATTCTATATAGAAGAGTTCAGAGAGATAGAAAAAATGTTCCCTAACTTCAGATTTGCAGTAGCACTGGATAATCCATTGCCGGATGACAATTGGGTTCTTAAGGAGCACCTGGATGATCCTGACGGAGACGGCTTTAAAGGTTATGTGCACCAGGTGGTCATAGATGAATATCTGAGCAAACATGAAGCACCAGAAGATGTGGAGCTATATTTCTGTGGTCCTCCGATAATGAACCAATGTATCCTCAAGATGGCGGATGACTGGGGTATTCCAGAAGAGCAAGTCGCTTTTGATGATTTTGGCGGATAAAAAGATAGACTAAGTAAATGGCTCTCTGAATTTCAGAGAGCCATTTTTTTTAATCGTTTTTTTTGTAGAGAATATACTTCCTAGTAATACAAATAATTCCCTAAAGCGATTTCTGTCAGATATTCTGCGAAAAAGTAATTTATAAAATTGTAATATATTTTTTTTGACAGATCCAAACTCCCTAAGCTTTGAAATCTCATATTTAACAAATACTGCTTTCGGGTTGCAATGACCATGATCCTTGCCATAGGTGCAAAGATCATTATGAACGTTCAAATATGATCTCATGACAGTGAATGGCGCTACAGTGGATTTAATATGATCAGGCGATGAGAATTGTTGCCTTGGATCTTCAATAATTGTCCAGAAATCAACATTTTAGTAGCTGGCTCTGGCTGCGATAGTACGCTATGTAACTTATACAATTACGGATGTTTAATCAAAATGAACCCTTACTTGTTGAAGAGCGCATAGTCCGGATATAAAATGACATGTCAATCCAACAGGATCTCAAGATTATAATATTCGATTTTTAAATAGTCATGGTGGCTCAAGATTGACGGGGTTACCCAATCTGTAACCTCTAGTTTTACTGTAGACTCGGCTGTTGCCGGTACGACTATGAGGTAATTGCATAAACGGCAAACTTTTGTCAAGAAACATTTCTCTTTACACCTAGCCTGAACTCGACGCCTGCGGCTCCAGTCATTTTTGTAACAAATAATGTATGTCCATCAACCACTGAGAACTTCGGTGTATCTACAAGTTGCCCAGACGGAAGCACCTTGGAGTGGAGTGCAGATGGTCGCACAACTTCGTCCGCTACCTTGCCCAACTGAACAGATGGATTGAATGTAATAGACCGTTAGGTGCAATGCGAGTCCAAAAATTGATGTCCAAATTTTAAGAGATTCCCTGATAAACTTGTATCCATAAATAGTATACTTTTATGATATCATAAAATGATATATATTTGTAAAAACTGCAAAATGAAAAGTATATCCCTAAAATTACAAGATCAAATC